>JACCDO011780826.1_pt1 | contig 21634 bp, 20 predicted proteins | sample 7446101 | NCBI WGS metagenome assembly JACCDO01 (sample SAMN15323440, study PRJNA562643) | freshwater metagenome | isolation source: river surface water | place: USA:Blue River Watershed | collected 2017-08-16
GATGTACCGATGGTTAAGGATAATGAATAATGATATTTTTTTAAGTTTAAAATATTTTTTCATGGATGAAAAAATAAAAATCGATAGAGAAGATAGAGGTTTATAGAAAGATGAAGATGAAAGATTCTTTTCGTAAATTGATTGAAAATGCGACAGTAAGAATAAAAATAGAAAATATAGATTTAGATTGGAAGATGCCCTATCAATTAGGTGATATAAGAGCAGGATTAGGTTCAGGATTTTTTATAAATTCCGAGTATATAGTGACATGTGCACATGTAGTAGATGGTGCGAGGAATGTATATATAGAGATACCTTCGAGGGGAAGTGAGAAGATAGAAGTGGAGATATTAGGTATATGTCCTGAATTTGATACTGCACTTTTAAAGACAAAAAAATATAAATCGAAGTATTATTTTGGGATAGGTGATTCTACAAAATGTAATATAGGTGATGAAGTTTTAGTGGTCGGTTATCCTAAAAATTATTCTGTCTCTAAATCCGATGTAAATAACTTAAAATATACACAAGGAATTATCTCTGGACAACAATATGGTCTCATTCAAACAGATAGTGCGATTAATTCAGGTAATAGTGGAGGACCGATGATTAAAGATAAAAAAGTAATTGGTATCAATAGTCGTAAAGCGATTGGTGATGATACAGATTCGATTGGATATGCAGTACCCATTCATTATTTTAAAATCATTGAATCGAATTTTCATCATTTAAAACCCAATCATCAGATTATTTATCGTCCTTCACTCGCATTTGAATATTCAAATGCAAATAAATATTTAGTTGATTATTTAACTTCTGAACATACGGATGAAGGTGTATATGTCTCTTATGTATATGATAAATCTCCTCTTAAAAAAATTGGAGTAAAACCGGGAGATATTATCACTAAAATTGATAAATATAAAGTTGATAACTTTGGTCTTACTGATTATAAATGGTTTCAAACACAACAAAATATAGATTCACTTATAAATAATTATAAAATAAATAGTAAAATACCGATTGAATTTTATCAGGATGGAAAGAAGAAGAAGAAGACAGTTGAATTAAATGAGTATATACCTAATTTACGAATACAATATCCTCTTTTTGAAAAAGTAGATTATTATGTGATATGTGGTATGATTTTTATGAATTTGTCTATAAATCATATTATTGAACGTATTGATTTAATCACTCAATATACAAAACCAGAAGAAGAAGATAAACAAAAAGTTGTCATCTCTTTTATCTTTCCTAATTCACCTGTATTTATTTTAAATAACTTCTCCAATAATGATATTCTTACTAAATTAAATCAAAAAGAAATTCATGATATTCATGATTTTGAAAAGATACTTAAAAAAACGATTCATTATAAAGGGAAAGAATATATTCAATTTGAGAATCAAGAGAAGAAAGTTATCATGATGCCACTTACTAATCTACTTGCCAATGATATCTTACTCTCCGAAATATATCAATTCAAATTATCTCCTTTTCATTTAGAAAAAATGAAGAACTTAAAGAAAAAAGATTTAGAAGTGATGATGAAGAATGTATTAAAGATGAAAAAAAAGTTAAAGAATAAATAATAAACATGAAAAATCTTAAATATATTTTTTTATATTAAATCAATATAAAAATGAGTAGAAAAAGGAGGATAGATAATCGGTATAAAGAGTAGTAGGAGAGATGAAATTAATCTTATTAAGACATGAAGACCGAAATCTATTAAATCCTTTATTTTTTACACCTTTAACTGAATTGGGTATGGTAAGAAGATATCAATTAATAGAACCTTTATCAATGGAAAACATTGATATTATTTATTCATCACCTTTTTTAAGAACATTAGAGACAGTTTATCCAACAGCAAAGTTTTTAAAAAAAAAGGTAAATGTGGAATATGGATTGTATGAATATGTTCATAATCCTCTTTTTACACTAACGGATTGGTATCATGATGTAAATGAATTATGGGATGAATATCCTCATTTAAAAGAAGTCATTAATCAAAAATATGAGAGTGTTATACAAGAGGAAGATTTTGAGATTATGGAGAATGAAAAGAGATTAGAGAAGAGATTAACACCTTTTTTAATGAAATTATTAAGAGAAGATTCACAGAAGACTGTATTATTAGTATCACATGGAGGTGTGATTAATAAGATAAAAGACATGTTAATAGAGAAGACACCAATGAATGATTATTTTCCAATGGGAAATTTTCAAGTATTTATTTTACCATAGGAAAAAAATATAAAGAATATATAGAAGAGAAAAAAAGATGAAATCAAGTTTTTTACAAGATACATTATTTTGGATTATTATTATTGTATTTTTATTAATTGTAATTGGAATGAATTTAAGTCAATATACACCTATTAAGATTGGTAAAAAAAATATAATTAAAGATCCAAATACAATGGCATGGGTTAATCCGAATAAGGTAGCACAGGAGGTGACATTAAATGTACAGAAGGAAGAACATTTTACACAACAATCTTCAAGTGACCAAGTTGAAGCAGGAGCATCCACATATTATAAATGGGGACTTCCTGAAAAGAAAGATGTGGATATATCTATTGATATGCCGAAAGTTGATATTGATATAAGTAGTGATGATTATCCTTATAAACCAGGTAAGAAGAAGTGTCCAACAAAGAAGAAAGAAGATGAATGTATTGAAGAGAAGATAGATCCTAAAACATGTTATAAATGTGATATATTATTAAATAAGGATATTAATAAGTATGTCTTAAAATCTTCTATACCACCATGTCCAGATATGAGTAATTATGTGAAGAAGAGTGAGATGAAACCGGGTATTAATATGGATGAATATATTAAAAAAAGTGATGTAGAAGCTTGTCCGAAAGTAGATATGACAGAATTTATACGAAAGAGTGAGATACCTGCTTGTCCTCCTCAAGTCACTTGTCCTGTATGTCCTATCTGTCCTAAACCTCAAAAACCAGTGAAATGCAAAGAAATACATGAATATACCATTCAACAACACCCTGATATGAAAGATTATATTAAAAAATCAGATGTATTAAATTCTGATATTGTAAAGAAGTATATTAATGAAAATTATGTTAAAAAAGATGAATGTAATAAGTCTTCTTCACCTTCACAATCTAAACCCAATCCTTCTTTACCACCACCACCTCCTCCTCTTCATCCTTCAAACTCATTTAACCCATCATTTTTAAATAAAAATACACGTGATATTTTACCTTCACCTCAAATGTGGGAAGCTGGTATTAAAAGTCAAAAAAAGAGAGAAGAACCAGGTGCTATGTATGTTGGTGATTCTCTATTTGCTACCGTTTAAATTAATATATTTATTATGATTTTTCGTTAAAATTATTTATATATTTTTTTATATAAATAAAAGATAAGAAAATGTATTTACCTAGATATACTATATATGGTGAGAGATGTTCAGGGACAAATTATTTACAAGATGTGATTGAAAAAAATTTTGATGTAGAATTAACATGGGAATATGGATTTAAACATTTTTTCGGTTTTCAAGAAGAACAATTAAAAAAATCAGATAATACTCTTTTTATATGTATTATTCGTGATATACAACCTTGGTTAAACTCATTTTATCGTGAAATGCATCATTTACCTTTAAAATCTATAAATAATATATCTAAAGAAGAAAAAATACGTCGTTTTTTAGAAGATGAAATGTATAGTATAAATGATGTAGATGCTTCTAATAAAGAATATTTACATGAGATTATGACTGACCGTAATATATATACCGGAGAAAGATATAAAAATATATTTGAACTTCGTTATATAAAAAATAAGTTTATGAAAGAAGATTTACCTAAAAAAGTAAAACATTATATATTTATTCGTTATGAAGATTTGGTAAATGATTTTAAAAAAATAATGTATCAAATAAAAGAAAAAGGATTAAAAGTAAAAAAAGATATCCATTTTCCATTAAACTCAAATCTTTATAAAAATTCAACTGATGAATTTTATATTCAAAATATAGATAAAAGTAAAAAAAACGAAACACCCATCACAAAAGATATGATTCTTAAATATATTTAAATCCTCTTCTTTTTTATTATTTTTTTAAATTGAATTTAAAAAAATGAATTGAATTTAAAAAAATGAATTGAATTTAAAAAAATGAATTGAATTTAAAAAAATGAATTGATTAATCAACTTTACAACCATAACAGGGTATTTTATCTTTTTTGATATATTTATTAAAATCTGGATGTTGAGAGATATCGAATTGTGATGGTTTACAATAATCTTTTGGATTTTCGAAGTATTTGCGATATTCGCGACAATATGAATCATTTTCATTTTCAGGACGCCAGCATTTACAATTTTCATCCCATTCATTATTTATTTGACAATAATAAGATACTGATTTTTTACATTTATCATTTAAATCTAATTTATGATAGTCTTTTACTTTCCAATCAACTCCTTCACAAGCACTATAATAACAAGGATTTCCTTCTAATACTACATAAGGACATGATTCCAATGTATTTTTACCTTCACCTGGTTTAAGAATAGATGGTATTTCACATTTAGGGAAGTTATATTGATACATCTTTCTCGCATTCTCCCTATCTTTTCCATATGACTTTTCACCTGAATAATTATATTTATAAGCATAAAATGATTTAGGTTGAATGAATACCATATATTCTCCATTTCTCTTATAGGATAAAGGACAATTTTTAGAAGGATCTGCTGTATTACATGTAGATTGAACTTCACAGATAAGTGATTTATTATTTTTACTATCATCACAATAAATTTTACAAGCTGGTATGACATTCTTACAATTTCTCATACATTCTTTATATTTATCATTATCATCTATAAAGACATTACATAATTCATTACATTGAGATACACAGGTTTTAGGATCTTGTGAATACATAAGTCCTTGATTTCCATATTTTACTGAAAACTCACTCGAATTATATAAATTAACCATATCACTACGATTATAAGGAGCGATATTATTTATATCTTTAATCTCTTGGAAAATTAAAGGTATCGTTTCTTTATAATAATAATCAAACTTTGTAAAATCTTTATTTGCATTTGTCATAAAGTATTCACGAATGAGAGAAAGTTCATCTAAACTTAATACACGATTATAATCAAGTACTGCATATAAATTCATATTTAATAATTTATTTGGATTAATGATAATCTTATCAGTATCACTATAATATAATTTATCACCTTTTCCTGTGATAATAGATATACCATCTTGATAAATTGTAAAAACACCACCTGTTTGATATATAATCGATAACATTGATTTATTGAGGAAAGAGATACCACTCTTTGATTTAAATATTTTTTTATTTGGAAGTTCACAAATAAGTTGAGATTTTACTGCATTCCAATTTAATTTCATTGAAAATGAGTTATTACCAGGTATTAAAAGTATCGTTTGAATCGAATTAGTGATACCTGATAAAGATGAACCTCCTGACATATCTTCAAAATTCTCTTCTTCATCAAATGTATTCGATGTAAATCCTTCAACTGTACCACTTCCCGTATATTTTTGTGTACCTTTATTTACAATAAAAATAAAAGAAAATGGTGAATCACTTTTACCCAACAATTCACTCGATTTCATCCCTGTTAATATATTACCTACTGAATTTACATATCCATTTGTTGTATCTACATAAGGATTTGTATTCCATGTAAAATTATTTGAATAAGTACTTACATCATTCCATATTTTTGATGTTGACTCAAAATGATATCCATCTAAATATAACTTTAATCCATCATTATATATAAAATTCTCTGCTTCAGGTAAAACTTTATATAAATGTAAACCTGTAAAATACTGATAATCTGTCTGTAAATTTGATGAATAATTTAAATAAATATTCATTAAATTATCTGAATCTGTATTTGTATCAAAAGTATAGGCGACTTGATACCATTGTATATTACTATCTTTTAACATAACTTTCTTAATAATTTTATAAGTGGGTACAGGGATATAATTTGTTGAATCGGTCTTTAATACACGTATTTGAATAATATTACTTAAATCTATATTCTTATTCTCTACTGAATTCTCATTTCGGAAAGAGACCCATAAATAAAAAAGATACTTGGCATTGTCTTCACAATAGGATTGAAGACCATAATAAGTGAGAGTCGTTGACTTCTTCTGTTCTAAAGCATAGCCTGAACCTGTCGGATTAGGAAGTTTGATAATTTGATTTGGACCTGATTGATCAATATAATTCGTAGGCTTGGTACCACTTTCAAAATTACCATTTTTTATTAAATTGACCGGATATAGTGTAGAAGTACTTGTTGATTCAAAATTTTCAATTTTATCATTTTTTCTCTTCCATAAAAATGGTTGTAAAGTATAATAAATAAAAAAAAGTAGTAGAAGTGTGATTAAAATAATGAACCACTGATTTTTATGAGGTAAATATTCTTTCCAGTTCATATCTAACTTTGTATTAGATAATCTTTTTATAAAAAATGATTCATATTTTTTTAGATAATTTTTTCTAAATCACTCGGTAAAATTGTTATCTCTATATCATTTGATGTCATAACATATTTATTCAATAATGTTAAATTCATATTTGATATTTCTTCTGCTTCAATATCTTCAATCTGTAAAAGATCAATCGGTTTATTAAGTAAACTTCTTTTAAAATTATTTTTAAAATTTAAATCTTTCGTTGAATAAAACTTCTGTGAAAGATAATTTTTATCATTAATAAATACTAACTCTCTTTTTATTTTTTTATAAATATATATATATGTATTTTTAATAACAAAAGGTTTTAAAATATTATTCACTCTATTCTCTTCCTCAATACTAGTTAAAATAATCTTTGAAAAATAATTAGGATTTTTTACAAGTGAAAGATTATATTTCGGTGATAAAGGTGTTCTTACTACTTCATTATCCACTGTAGCATATTCTCTTTGATAACAAAAATATATCTCATTCTCATAAATATTATTTAATTTTTTATAAAAAGGATTATTTAAATATTCTTTTACATCTACTCCTCCATATTCTACTCTAAAAGGTTCTGAGGGATATTGATAACTTAAATATTTATTATAAGTGTTTAAATCATATTTCTCCTCTAAAGGAAGATCATAATAATGCATAGAAGCTATGATTCTCGATAATTTTCCACCTATAATATTCGGATTATTAATTTTAAATATCTTAAATCTTTTAAATAATCCATCTGAAGTTTTTACCATAGCCATTGGTATATTCTCTGATTTTAAAGGGTTATCTCCTTGATCATTAAAATCTATTTCCATTATATTTTTTTCATTATTACGAGTTAATGTAGTTTCAATAATAATTTTATTATTTACAATGGATGTTATAGGTATTTTTCGTCCAATCTCTTTAGTTACATCCTTTGCTAAGACAAATATTATATAACCATCGAGTGGGTCTTCACTATTTAAAACAACTTTTAATAACATACCATCTAATTGATCTCCATCTACTGTAGTATTTAAATATGTCCAATATCCATCTGCCATCTCCTTCAAACTTTTATTTTGAAAATATTCTTTTTGTTTATAATTTGAAAAATTTGAAAATATTTGATTTTCATAATATTCTTTATTCTTCTTAAAGAGTATAAAATAAATAGCAAGTATGAAAACAATTATAAAAAATATAGGTAAAAAATTATTAAATTTTATATCCATTGTATTCTCTCTTCTAATATATTAAGTATATTTTTCTTTTTATCAAATCGAAAAATATCAAAATAAAAAAAAATATCATTTATGTGCCTTTTAATACATCTAAAAATGTTTTACTCATATCATTCGGTTTAGGTATCTTTAAAATTAACCATTTACCTGGTACATTCATGGTTGATACTAATTTACATACATTTGTATTTATACCCATAATAGGATTAAAATCTTGTTCAACTGAATTTCCTGGAGAGATAAATAATAAATTATTTTTTAAATATCCCATATAAGCACTTATTCCACCTCCTGTATATGATGAAAAATCTGATAATAAAAGTGAATTTTGATTACCACCTGATAATACTGTTACACCAACTGTTCCCTTGGTATTATCATAATTTACATAATAACTTGTACTCTTCTGTGAGGGTTTGGTCGATAATTTAAAGTAGCATGATGCATTATTATTATTATATAATTTATTTACTTCCCATGTTAATATATTATTCGCCGTCTTCTCATCTATACTCGTTGTTGATGTAAAGTCTTTAATCTCATTAAAATTAGCCATATTTAATTGACGCATTATCCATTCTTTAAATGCTGTATTTGATGAATTTACCATATATTGATATAATAATTTAGATAAGATTGTAGATTGTGTAGTTAATTTACTATCTTGATAACTGAATCCCCAAACTTGATAAGATAAATCAACTATATTATTAGTATCATATAAATAATACATTAAATAAGTATCAGTATTTGAATGAGTCACTAAACTACTAAAGTCAGAAGAACATAGATTAGAGGTATTTAAAAATTTATTTATCATATAATCTGAGTTATTTTGTAGAGGATAATAATTAGGATTACATTTTGATATAGTTTTAGTTTCATTATTTAAAATATATTCAAGAGGATTACCTGTGGAAGTATTATTTAAATAACAAATATCAGTATTAGATGTTATATTACATGTGCCATCAATATTTTTATTTCCAGATGGTACACATGCTTCGTAGGGTGTTAATCCCGCATTTAAAGTAAATGTACATTTTTCTTTTCCAGGTGAACATTCCATATCTGAAAATAATGTTGATGTTGTATCATAATAAAAAGGTAAAGTCTCTGAAAAATTAGATACACCACTCGCTACTGTACTTCTTTTCGTAAATAAAGATATTGTATTTCCATTAAAAGTAAAACTTATCTTATCTGTGGGGTCCGCAGTAGTCTTTGGTATGAATGTGATGTATCCTGTACGAGGTGATTCTAAACTTGTATTATTTGTATTCTGATTATAAGTATCCTGATATATCTCTACTATATTTGCTTTATTCTTGTCAGATTTATCTAACGTTGCTCTTCCAACAAATGTATATCTTGAATTTGTTAAACCAGATATATCATTAAATTGATTTCCTAAAAATGCTCTTCTTGTTAATGAAAAAAATATATTGTCCTGAATTTTTCTTAAAACTAATATATTATCATTGGTTGAATTTATACCAGATAAATTCTGATAATAAATACCTGAACCAGTAGTTGTCTCTTTTGTTGAATCATCAAAATTTCTCCAATATCCAGTCCATTTATCTAAATGAAGAAGATTCGTTATAGATTGGAAAAGATCTTGAATAGAAGTGATATTCATATTTTTAAATAATGATTTTATTTTATCAACCTCCTCTACTTCATTTCTATCTACCTGTAAAGGATAATAAACAGAATTTGATTGATTCGTACTATAATAATTTTTATCACTCGTATTCTCTGGTAAACTATTCGTAAAATTCTCATGTTTTTTCTTATCATTCATATATTGTACTCCAAAATATATTAAACATAGGAGAATTACAATGATAACTAAATAATGAACTTTCATCTTTATAGACATCTTTTGTTTTATACTATTATATGTAAAGAATAATTTACATAATTAATTTTTCTCTTTCTTTATTTAAAAAATAAAAGAAAGAAGGCAAATAAAATAAATTTCATTCTTTAAGTTCCATTCTTCAAGTTCCATTCTTCAAGTTTCATTCTTTAAGTTTCATTCTTTAAGTTTCATTCTTTAAGTTTCATTCTTTAAGTTTCATTCTTTAAGTTTCATTCTTTAAAATATCAATTTAAAGAATATATATATAAAAAAAAGATGGATTTTTAGATATTAAATCCTTCAGGTTCTTTATCTCCAGATTTATATTCGCTCCAAGGTGTATTTACTTCCACGGGACACACAGTGCATTTTTCTTTAGCTTTATTTACTTTATAATTGATTTCATTTTGTACTTGAGGTCTTTGAATAACTTTACTTCTTATACGTGCTAAGTCATCTAATTGAGCATTTTCATTATATTCCGGAGGTATATAATAATTTGGTTCCGTATCCCAGGCTTCAGTACCAGTATTATCTACATTCCAGTTATACATCCATTGATTATTATTATGAACTCGTGATTTATAATTGTATCTACCTAAATCATCAAGAGTTTGAGTATAAGGATTAAGGGGATTACATGTTTTTTTAGAAGAACCATTACCATCTTCATTCATTTTATAACTAACATTAATACTAATAGGTCCATAGGCATTTCCAGTTAATGCTTTATCAAATTGATGACTTGATGTATCAGGTGTAGACTCTTCTTTCTTTTCTCCCTCTTCTTCTTTCTTTTCATCTCCACCCTCTGTACTTCCTCCACCTCCACCGCCCCCACCTCCACCTCCACTTCCTCCTCCACCTTTACCTTTACCTTTACCTTTACCTTTACCTTTACCTTTTTTACTTCCTTTCTTTTCTATAAAACCGGAGATACCAGATAGACCTGATAAGTCACTTGCGGTTAAGACTTTAGCCTTCTTTTTTCTATTTTGTTTTTTTGTTGCTTTTTTAATATCTCGTTTAAGTTTTTTATTGGCATAAAAACCTTCCATCTCCTCAGAATTCATGGTTGAAAAATCTTCTTCATCATCATCATCTTCATTTTCAAAATGTTCTTCATCATCATCTTCATTTTCAAAATGTTCTTCATCATCGTCTTCATTTTCAAAATGTTCTTCATCGTCATCGTCATCATCTTCATTTTCAAAATCTTCTTGGAGTTTAAAACTTTCTTCAGAAGTTATTATTCCTTCAAATGATATCATAAGTATAATGTAAAAAAGAATTGTTATACCGAAAAAATAATAATAGAATGTATTATTTTTTTGAGGATGTATAAATTGTATAATCATAAAGGATAAAATAAGTGATGAGATAAAATAAATTATCGATTTTGTAGAATAGATTTTTTGTAAATCAATCATTCTTCTGTCTTAATATTAATAAATAAAATTATTTAATAAAATCTAAAATTTAAATGAATAAAAATATATTTTATAAATAGAAGAATCAATTATGTCATGTGTTATAAAAAAGAAAGAAGATGATGATATCATCCCATTATATCGTAATCTTTTTAATAAAGATAATGGTGTTCATGAATTAACATTAAAAGATTTTTATATCGATAAAAAAAAATTATATTTAAAAAATAAAAATTTTGAAAAAAATAAAGGATTTATTTTATTTTATGCACCTTGGTGTTCACATTGTAAAAAATTTAAAAGTGATTATGAAAATCTAGCCCTTGATTATATACAACTTTTTCCTTTTGGGGCAGTCAATACAGAAAATATAAAAGATGAGAATGATAAATTAAGAGTATTTGCAGATGTGGATAAGATACCCAAGTTAAAAGTGATTAATAAAGATGGTTATTTAGAAAATTTTGATTCAAATTTATCTTATAATGATTTATTATATTATTTAAATATGAATATTTAAGATTGCCATTGTTGATATGTTTTTATATACCATTCTTTAAATTCTCGAGGAGAACTTAAATTTGAATATGTGTCACTTTCAACCAATGGTATTAATTTTTCACGAATCTTGATATCTGGATATAATTTAGCGAAATAATAAAAAAAGTGGTAGATCTGGTCAAATTCAAATAAACAACACTTTTTATCATCAAAACTAAAAAATCTTATATTTAAAAAATAAAATATATCTTGATTTTCTATCTTCTCTTGTATCTTCATCGCCTCTTTATATTCAATCTGTTTTTTCCCTAATCGTTTATTTACTAGATTGTGAATCTTCCATACCCATTTTTTTAAATTACTTCTTGTGATCTCATTCTCCACAATAGGTATATATAATTCAATCATATCTTTATAATGTATTTTACAGATAGTACAAGGTATCATATAAACAAATGTTTTATATAAAATATAATAACCATGAGCTTCTTCTTTGGTTATCTCTTTTTTAGGATATATACTAAAAGAATGAAGAAGGTTCCATGCTTTAGGACCCCATATTTTTTTAGAGATTCTCATAATTTTTGATTGAGACATTCTTTTTCTATCTTTACAAAATACTTTTTATTTTAAGAATAAATTTTTTTATAAATAAGAAAATGTTTTTAAATAGTAAGGTATAAAAAGATGGAAGAGATACAACAAAAAAAATCAATGGGTTCAATATCACCCGATCAATCTCTCGAAACCGATTTTATTTTTTATATACATAAAACTCTACTCTCATTCTCCTATTTATCTTCTCAACATCAGAGAGTCATTTTAAAAGATGTTCAAACTTTTATTCATCGTCTCACTCTTTTATTCTCCAATAATAAAACTATTCATAAAGAAGAGAAGAGAATCAAAATTATCGATATTCTCGTAAAATATTTAAATCGTCTTCATTCTGATCAGATTAAACATCTCATTCAACATCCTCAAAAAGATACTCTTTTAAAAAGTATAGAAAAAGATGCCTATATGAGTACCATGAATCATCTAGATAAATTAAATGAAAGTAAAAAACAATTAAATACAAAAGAAGAAGTCGAAGAGGAGCAAGAAGTAGTAGAGATTGAAAAGACAAATATGGATGATATTTTAGAAGAATTAGAAGTTGACAACAATCCTTCATCTTCTATCGATGAAAATCTTATGGCATCTGATGATATCATTCGATTCGTTGAAGATGAATTTAAAAAATATGAAAAGAAGATGATTGAAAAAATTGTTGAATGCAAACGAAGTATCTCAAATGTGGATAGGGAATTAGATCGTAAGATTGAACTTCGTCTTAAATCAAATCTGATTGAGATTGAAAATCAAGTCAAAAAATTAATTCGTGATTCCCTAACGAATATTTATCAGATGGAGAGTCAAACAACTGATAAGATGAATGAGATGATACTTCAAACAAAAGAATCTTTAGAAAAAAAGATGTTCGAAAAAATGGAAGATGAATTAAAAAAACAATTTGAAGAGATGTATAGTTATTTAAATTCAACTTATCAAGATTCTATTAAAAATTTTGAAAAAGTAGAAGAACAGACTAACTCTCGTATTGAATCTCGTTTACTTGAATATATTGAAGATATGAATATTAAATTTAAAGAAAATTTTCGTATTATCCTTGAAAAGAATAAAGAACTTGTTCAAATTAAACAAGACTTAAAAGAATCCATTCGTACCCAAGTAGATAATCAACAAGTTCAAACCAAAGAAGAATTATTAAAAGATTTAGAAAAGAAGTTAAGTCTATTCTCTGATGTATTTCAAGTCAATTTTCAAGATGTTATTGAAAAGATTCATAAGAAGATTAAATCCCAAGAAGAATCTCTTCAAAATTTTGATATTGGTACTTATGATCTTGAATACCAAAAAGATAATCATGAATTACATCTTCGTCATAATGGTCAATCTATCTCATCCATTCAATTAAATATTAAAGGTATGATTGGTCCAAAAGGACCTCAAGGTATTGCAGGTAAGACACCTAAGATTAAAAATATTCGTTTTACAAAAGATTCTCGTGTTTTATTTGTTATCGAGGGAGAAGATGGAGATTATGAATTAGAGAGTGATGAAAAGATACCTGTTGGACCAAGTGGTCCTCAAGGTCCTAAAGGTGAACCTGGTATTACTTGTACTGATTTTAAAATTCAAGAAAAAAGTATTCTTCGTGTTGATCATGAAAATCTTAATAATCTTATTTTACTTAAATCGTTGTGTGTTGGAGAAGAATCACATTGTTTAAGTGAACAATCCGTTGCTATAGGTGGTGCTATCTGTTATAAACCCGAATCCTTCGCTATCGGAAAAAAATCTCAAACATGTGATATGAATAGTATCGCTCTCTTCGGAAGTACCAATGGTAAAAATGCCTTCGCATATCGTTCCCAAAATGTCGAAGATAATCAAGTTAAATTCGGTCAAAACAAAAATGATATCGAATCTTTCGATATCCATTCCAAAAAAATTCTTCTTAATTCAGATGAGATTGAATTAAAAGGTAAAGTCACCATTAAACATTATGAAGATCGTCTATCTATCCTCGAAAGAAAATTATCCGATCTCTTGAAAAAAAATTAATCTATTTTTTCTTTAAGTCCAATTCATTTTTTTATATTCATTTATAAAAAAAGAGTAAATGAAAAAAGATTTAACAAGGTTGATTTAATTTGGAGATACCTATCACAGCACAAGCACTACGTTTACCAGCATGACCAGTTGTTAGTGAATCTTCTTTACCTCCTAAACCTAAATCATCTTCATCTTCATGAATGATTAAACCTCTTCCTATAATATTATATTTTTCACCTGTTAATTGTATACCTTTTGCATACATTGTCATTTTACATTCTCCATTCTCATCTGATACAACGTTTCCAAGGTCACCCGCATGACGAATCTTAGAATCTAAACCCCCATGAACTTCTTTGTCGGGGTTAAAATGTGCACACATAGAGGTACAATGATCAGATAAGTCTCCGAATTGATGTATATGAAAACCTCTCTTACGATTTTTACCTAAACCCGATAATTGAATATCTATCTTCATACCTTTATAAGATGAATCTTGTGTAAAAAGAACGGTACCTTTAATTTTAGAGTCAAATACAGCGATAGCATATTTTGTTTTTTTCATCGTTATTTGTTGTTGAATGAGAAAAAAAATAAGAAGAAGAATCAAAATCGGTATCCAAAATTCCAATTTTATCATTTTTATCCTATTTATTCTTTCTATATTTTTTATAATTTTTTTTGAATTTAAATCATTAAAGTTTGAATTCTTTTAATATCAAATTCAATATTATCAATATCTCTCTTTGATAATTTTTGTATTTGAGCTTCTGTCTCATCTTCATCTTTCTTTGTATAGAGATAAGGAGTGATAATATTTTTAAAACGATTTTCTGTCTTTTTCATATATAAATATTCCATATAAATACGCATAGAAAGACCATATTTAAGTTTAAATAGATGCATATTAAACATCATGATTCCCTTTGGAAAATTATCCATACGTTTTTTTAGGAAAAATGATAAACGAGACTTCTCTTCAATTGAAAACTTAGTATATATATGATAATAGAGAGATAACATTAAGAGTCCAGCATCAAAATTATATATACCTGCACACATCCAATCTTCATCTGCATCATCCAGTGTATTCTTCATGTTCCTTATCACTTCTCTAAATTCATGTGAACGTGGACATCTACTCACCTCATCACGTAAAGAATAATATTCATTATCATAATTAAATGGTTTATTCTCCGTGATAATAACTAGTATATCTGTTAAGAAAGAATACTCCCTTTTAAAAATAGATTTATTTGGTAACGTATATACAAAATCCATCTTATTTACAATTTATTTTATTATTATTTGGTATCTTTCTTTTTATATAAGAAAAAAAGAATCACTTTTTTCAAAATTTACGTTATAAAAAATAAAAGAAGATTAAGAAAAATCATATATTCTTTTTTTTAAATAGAGAAAGTTTAAGAAAGAATTGAATATAAAGAAAATTAAGAAGGAATTTGGGGAATAATTTTAGAGGTGGAAGGATAAATTTTTTTCTAAGGAAAGAGTATAGAAAAATGCTTTACTTAGACAAGGAAGTCGGAAAACTTAAGACCTGGGAACTCTACATTGGATTTGTTGTCCTTCAATTATTAATTGGTGTTGCCGTCACCATTATTATCGGTATCTTCGATCTTGCCGGAATCCGTGGTGCTTTATCACAAATTGTCCGTCAAATCGCTATTGTATCTAACGCCCAAGCCCCCCAAAAATACATCGCCCCCATCGCCGGTGAATTAGAACGTGGCAACTATCTCTAAATTCATTTTTCATACAAAATCTGAATTTAAAGATTTTTTTTAAGTATAATTTCATTTTACTACTAAATGAAAAAATAATGAATATAAAGAAAGAAAAAAATAAAAAAGATTTAATTTATTTAACAGCGTTTAAGTACACGGATGAGTTGATCTTTGGTGAGACGTTTACCATCTTTGGAGCATTTCTTTCCATGTTTTTTCATCATGGATCTAAGTTGGTCAACAGTCTTTTCAGAGAGAGAAGATGTCTTCTTCTTTTTACCACCATTCATAGGGACTTGAATTAAATGGATGATTTCAACAAGTTTATTTATATTTTCAGTTGAATGTTCATTATTTGACATGGAGAGGATAATATCATAATATAAGATTTTATTTAATTGTTCGTTTAATATATATTTTTGAATTAATTTTTGATAAAATGAATAATAATATACACCAAAAGAATTATAAATCATAAACATTTTTTTAATAAAATCCATAGTTTGTCTTATTTGTGCATTTGTTTCATTAAAAATAGGCTTTAACAATTTAACTTTGGACATTTTATTAATAGATGAGTCTCCAATTAATATATTTAATACACCTAATAAAAATTGTATTTTTTGTTGATTTTGATTTGATGATGTATTTAAACCATGATTAAAATATTCATCGAATTCTTGTATTTGATTGAAAGAGACGAATGGAGTATATTCGGATACTTTTATTAATTTATTTAATCTTTCACCTTCAAATGTGATTTCAATTGAATTAAAACCTTTTTGTTCAACATAAAAACTGATTTTATTATTTTTATAAAAAACTTTTCTATTTTTTCGCATAAATCCAAACATACCTTGTTGACAACCATCTTTTGTTAAAAAAAAATGAATAAGTAAATAGATATTTCTAGGAAGACAAATTTGAATAGTTGGTTCATTAATATTTTTACAATCTAACATTTTTTCTTCAGTTCTTTGTAAAAAATTACATCTAGAATTAATTTGAGCCATTACATATATTGTTACATCACATTTTTTTATAATTTAACTTAAAAAAAAAATTTTAAAAGCGTTTGAGTACCCGGATGAGTTGATCTTTGGTAAGACGTTTACCATCTTTGGAGCATTTCTTTCCATGTTTTTTCATCATGGATCTAAGTTGGTCAACAGTCTTTTCAGAGAGAGAAGATGTCTTCTTTTTCTTACCAGCTGTTTGAGGAGTTAATCCAACCAAATACATAATTACTTCATTAACATTACTTAATAAAAGAGTTATAATATTACCAGCATTTCTACCAACAAACATATTACTTTCTTGAAGAGAATAAATATGATAAGCATCAAAACATATAGTATTATATAATTTAAATAATTTATTTACTAAATTCATATCTTGTTGAATCTGTAAAGTTTCAGGGACACCTGTGTATGTACTGGTGATTTGGATAGGATTTTCACGAGTTATTTTATAAAAAGCATCCTTTAAATTTTTCATAGGACTTAAACCTAATTTAGGTATTAATTTTGATATCGGACTTTCATAGAGTAAAATATTTAAAATTCCCATATAAAATACAGTATAATCTTTTGTATTCATTGAAAAATTTTGGATATATGATCTAATTAATTTAAGTTGTTCAAAAGATACAAAAGGAGTTTTTTTAGCGATAAGTTGTAGACCATTTAAAAGTTTAACTTCATTAAACTTTAAATCAACAGAGTTTGAACCTTTCTTTTCAGTTTCAAAATAGATATATTTATATTGACCTTCATTATTTTTTTGATAATGTATCATTCTTGTTTTCCTAAATGATCCTAAAAATCCAGACTGACATCCATCTTTTGTGATAAAAAATTCAAATAATAATAATAACTTTGAGTCAAAACAACTATTTTCTTCTTGTTTTATATGTTGAATATTTTGACAGGTGATAGTACCTCCTAAAGAACAATTTGAATAAACATTATTTTGAGGTTGTTGATAAGATAAAGGAGTCATTTCCATAGTTGTTGACATATTTTCTCTTTATTGTTACATCCCATTTTTTATTTCTTCTTAAAATTCAAAGAATTTTAAGCACTAGGCTCCGTCGGACCCATGTAAGTTCATTTTTATGTAAAATGAAAATATATTTAAAAAAAAGAAGAAAATGTTTAAGCACAACCACCGATTTCGAAGGGTTTGCGACCGAGGTCGGGCTCGATAGTGGATTGGATCCAGGGTGATACTTTGACTTGAGGACAAGGAGGTTCTGAACGGAGTTGTAAGTTAGCATTGCGTAAGGTTTGACCGACGGTGTTAATACCGATGTGGTATCCAGCTTGTAAGAAGTTACGATCTTTCAAACTTCCTTCACCAGTGGGGTAGACTTGAGCCCATTGAGAGGAGTTATCTTGAGGTAAAAGTTCTTGAGCGGATAATTGTTGTTTAGGATATTCATTTTGAGTCTCTTGAGTGGCCATGACACCAGGATCTTGTTCAAAATGTTCCATCATTTGTTGTTGAGGTTCACCACCCATTTGAGAACGAGGGTTACCCATACCTTGTACATCACTTGATACAGACATCTCTTGTTGAGGAGCTTCTTCCATCATACGAGGTGCCTCAACAGTCTTTCCCATATTCATATAATAATAAATACCGAATGCAAGAGCTAATACAACGATAATTCCGATAACAATTCTATATGATTCATTTAAGTTAGCCATATTTACTTCTATATACTATAAAATAATAAAAAAAATCTAAAATCATAAACATAATTTAATTAATTCTCTTTTTAATTCATCTTTTTTCTTTTAATCAAAATGAGAAAAAACTTCTTTTCCTATTTTTTCTTACCTTTTTCTTCTTGAAAAAAAATAGTATCTCAACTTAATTCATATATAGATATAAATATCTATATTCAAAAATAAAAAAAAGAACGAATATGATGGAAAATGGTCATTTTATTCTTGGTTTATTTTTTTATTTAGCTACGTTTCATATTTCTATATATTTTTCTGAATTTTTCTTTTTCTTTTTTGGATAATTTTGAAAATTCTTCATTATCACTTAAGTTATCAGCATCACTATCCATAGATTCAGGTTCATTTATTTTTTTCATCTTATGTAAAAAATCTTTTTTCTTCTCCTTCTTTTCATTTTCTTTCTCTTCTTTTGATTTTTTTTTCGTCTTTTTCCCCTTTTCACTCTCTTTCTGTCTCTTTAAATTCTTTTCTTTCTTAATCTCTTCTGATAAATTCTCTTTATCCATTAAAGATATCACATCCATTAAATCTTCATATTCATCATCTGAATTTTTCATCTCCTGATTTGTTGTTATCAATTCTCCTGAATCTATTAACTTAGTCTCTTCATTGGTTATTAATAATTCTTCTGAATCTAATTTTTGTGTCTCTTCATTTGTTATTAATAATTCTTCTGAATCTAATTTTTGTGTCTCTTCATTTTTTTGAATAGATGGTTCTACTTGAATCATTAATTCTTCTTTTATACAATTGATTGTTTGGTTAGCTTCTTCTTCTTGAATAGTTGATTCTTGAGTAGGTTGAATGTTAATATTTAAATTTGTGCGATAAGGATTTAACATTTTACGAGTAAGTTCAGACATCCATTCTTGTTCTGTGATAAAATTAATGAGAACATATTCTTCTAACATTTTTCCTCCTTGAATCTTTTTTAATCCCTTATATACCATTTCACAACGAATATTTTCCCCATCTATCACATTCTCAATTCTTCTAAATAATTCCTCATCCTCCTCTGATATCAATAATTTTATTAATTGACCTCGTGAACCAGTAAAAGGTCTCTTTACACAAGTTTCATAAGTGATATTATCAATAATACCTTTTGAATTAGAAAAAATCTCCTTATAATTTTTACGAACCTCATCTTGAGATTTACCATATAATTTATCTAATTTAGATTTAAAATTATAAATATCATTATTGACATCATCTTCATTATCTAAATCTAAAACTAAATAATAGTTATTATTTGATTCATATAAATTTTTATAAACTTTTAAAATAGGTGTAGTATAATAAATCATTTGATTTTGTTGATCATATAAATATAAATATCTGTCTTCTTTTACATATTCATAATGAAGTTTTGACATTGAATAAATTTTTTTAGTAGGTTGAATAATTGATAAAGCCATTATATTAATATTAAAATGTTAAAAAATCTTCTTGATTATTACGCGAATATTTTTTATCAAGAACTTTTATTTTGAGAGCATTTAGAATCAAACCTACTTTATGTTCTTTTTTTTCACCTTCAATTCGATAATCCCAAAAACCATGAACTTCAAAGTATATTTTGACAATAGAATCTTTTTCAATATCATAAACAGTTTTTAAATAATTATCTCTTTTATTTTCATATTCAACTTCGGTGATGACTTTTGATTTAATCTGTTTTAATCGAACATCCATTAAATCATTTTCACCCATCTTTCTTCTAAAAATACTTTTCATTTCAAAATCATCTAATTCCATCTTTTTTTTAAGAATACTCTCCACTTTATCAATAATCTTTTTTAAATTTTGATGTTGTTTATTATCTTTATCTAATTCTAATCGAATATAATGTTTTCCAAAGTTTTCATCTACACCGAAAGGTACTCTTAATTCAGGAGACCAAAATTTAATTACTTCCATATCATTAAAGATGAGTTGAATATTTTCATCCATTTTTTTAAATCCTATTTTATTAGATTCAATTTTCATTCTACTCTCTCTATTTATTCTTTCGACTTTTTTTATATAAATCAATCTCACACTCTACTCGTATATTTATTTTCTTTCTTTTCTTTCGTTTAAATAGTAAAAAAAAATATGCATCCTATTAAAACATCTCTTTTTAACGAAGCACTCGATATCTGTATTCAACAACTTCAAAAAGAAGAGAATAAAAAAAAGATATCTACCTATATCATTGAACCTAGTTTTACTTTTATCTTTGAACGTTTATATCCTTACATTATACTAACAGCTTTTATCTTCTTTCTTTTACTATTACTTTTTATTGTTCTCATATTTGTACTTATTAAACAACAACATCATAATCTACATAATTAGTTGATTGATATAAATCAATCAACATATCGCCCTAATGGCGAGTGCACTCTTCATCTAGGTGGGAGGGGGGTCACCACCTTTAAAAATGCAAGCATTTTTAAAGATCCAAAATCCAGATTCGAGAACTAGTTGGTTAAATAGGATAAAAGATAATCAGAATTTGATAATAGAGACACAATAGTCTCTATTATCATTCTTACTTAAAAACGGTTATCCGGCTACAGCACGGATAACCAATACTTATTCACGAATAAGTGCCCTGCCTTGGTAAGTTCCCCCTTTAGGGGGGACAACATAGTGAATCAACAAAGTTGATTCTGTAAAACTTGATAATAAATATTCTTTTAATTAGAAAAAAACCCTATTTGGTTTTTTTCCATAAATACAAAAAAAATATAGTATTATCACTAATTATACCAATACTATTTATTTAAAATTGCGAACCTGCAGGTTCGCGTTGGACGCAGTCCAACTTGCACACGAAGTGTGCCCTCGCCCTTAGGGCGAGGTGTTGATTAACGCAGTTAATCAACTAAAGTTTAGTAGGAGGGTATTCTCATATCCGGTGATATCTCAACACTTGTTGTATACTTATGTTCTATCGCTAGTTTCTTTAAC
>JACCDO010842451.1_pt1 | contig 21633 bp, 22 predicted proteins | sample 7446101 | NCBI WGS metagenome assembly JACCDO01 (sample SAMN15323440, study PRJNA562643) | freshwater metagenome | isolation source: river surface water | place: USA:Blue River Watershed | collected 2017-08-16
CACAACGGGGTCTTTGTGATGCCTTTCAAACTCCGTTATTTTCTGCACTTTGAGAAGATAACGTTTCTCCACCTGGAGAATGAGATCAGCATGAACTTGGGAGAGCATATGGAAACACTAGGGGAATTCAGTGTCTCGATCAATCAGAGAAGATAGGGGGGCTTACTACGGTCAGATTCCTTCGAAATCCTCACGCAAACACCCCCCACTTCTTCAATGAACTCCATCACTTTGCTGAGATTCGAAACAGGTCAAAGCTCACTTCAAACTCAGAAAAGCTATTTTCTATTCTCCAAGTGCTGCAATCAGAGCCTCGGCAGTGGCCGCGCCCGAGAAGTTCTGTTGCCCGGTGATGAGGTTTCCGTCACGTACGGCGAAGTTCCGCCACAAACCGGCCTGGACGTAGTTAGCTCCAATCTTTTTCATTTCATCTTCAATTCGCCATGGCATGAGGTGTTTGTCACGTGACACCAGGTTCATGCTCCAAACTGCGTTGTCAGCGAAGTCTTCCTCGACGTTCGCGAAGCCTGTGACGGTTTTACCTTTTGCCAGATATTCACCATTTGAAAGCCGAGCGTAGCGGAGGATCGCAACCCCGTGGCAAATTGCAGCCGCAATTTTTCCGTTTTCATAGAACTCCACAAATTTCTTGTGAAGCTCGATGGACTTTTCAAAGGTGAACATCGGTGATTGTCCGCCCGCCACAACAATGGCATCGAATTTGCCCACTTCAATCTGAGATGCCTTCCCAGTATTCTCAACCAGAGCCATGAGTTTTGGCGTATTCAGGAAGCCCATGCTAATCAAATCTGAAGCGGAGTATCCACTGGGATCTCGCGGGTCGCTCATCGCGTCTGCTTCGCAACTACCCCCGTTTGGACTGAATACCTCAACCTCGTAGCCCTTTTCAGTCAGCAGAAAATATGGATGAGAAAGCTCACTCCACCAAAAACCTACGGGCCATTGTGTAGTGGTCGAAGTCGCAGGGTTTGCGATCACGATAGCAACGCGCTTCTTTTTCTTATAATTGACAACATTTGGATCCATCAGACTCATAATCAAATCTCTCCTCTGAAAAAAAGTTCCTTAACCAGGAACCAGGACATTTTCTTCATCTGTTCTCCTTGGTGAGAATTCCGGGGACGACATAGTACAGTGGGATCAGCGCGAAGAGCGTCACCCCGCAAACGGGCCATTTCGCGGAGATACAGGTGGCTGCGAAATAGGCAACTGGACTGATGAGGCTTCGACGAAGGTTCCTGGAAAGGATTTCTTCTGAAACCCCTTGCTTAAGAAGGGACGGACGATGGCTGACATACCTGCGCAACAGAAAGAAAGTGAAGCCACAGAGAAAGCAGACTGTGCCATAGATAATCGCGGTGAGGGGCTCATGCGGATATTCGCCCATAAGTCCGGTGGGAAATGGGATCAGCGATAGAAACATCAGGAACAGTGCGTTCAGCCAAAGCGTGATTCGATCGGCATATCTAAGAAGGTGAAAAAGGTGATGATGGGCGACCCACCAGACCGTCAGCACGAGAAAGCTAATCATGTAACTGATCACCTTGGGAATGCCTGCAGACAACGCAAGTTTGAGAGCTTCTCTCAAATCCGAAACCCCGTGCAGATCGGGGACCTTGAACTCCAGAACCAGGATCGTGATCAGAATAGCGATCACGCCGTCACTGAAGGCCTCGATTCGATTGAGCGGAAGGCCTGATGGTGGGGGCGCGCTTGTTTCGAGCATAGGTGTCACGATTTTCTCCTGAGAAGTCCGAAAGCAAAATCACGACCAAGGCCAAAACGATAGGCACTCGAGATCCATAGAAGGGCAAAAGGCTCGAGGACCCTTGCAGACGTAAGCGGGCCGGCGTCCACTGGTTCAAAGCCCACATCCTGAATCAGCGACTGCACCTTGAACTTGGCCTCAGCATCATCTCCGCAGAAGTACATCACAGCACGATGGCCACCGATCACGGGATCGGCCATGATATTGTATCCCGTGGTGTTAAACGCCTTGATAACATGAGCCTCAGGAGCCCACGACTGTACAAGCTCGCCTCCCGAGTGGTTTGCCTCAGCCGTTAGCCCGCTCAGGTCGCTCTTGAGCGGATTAGTACAGTCGATGAGGATCTTACCCTTCCCCCCCTTGAGCGAGCGAACGGTCTCCTCGGTCGCGCTCCAAGGGGTGGCAATGAACAGGATTTCCGCAGCCGCTGCGGCTTCAAGCACAGGATGAACGCTCGCGTGCGAGCCAATTTTATCGGCGAGGGTCTGAACATCGGGATCGCTCGGGTCTCTAGATCCGAGGAAGATCGAGTGGCCTTTTTGGCCGAGTTTTCTCGCAAGCGTGCCGCCCACATTTCCGGTGCCAATGAATCCTAGTTTCATGTCTCCAAACTAATGGGTCTCATCGAATTAGTGTAGTACTTGACTTTGGTGCACACTGTCTCAAAAAATGAGACAATATGAAGCTACTCTTTGATCTGAATGACCTCGCTCTTTTTTCGCAGGTGGTGCAGGAAGGAAGCTTTGCCGCAGCCGCGCGGAAATTTGGAGGATCCAAGGCTACGGTGAGCCGTCGCATTGCTATTTTGGAGCAGGAGCTCGGAGCGCAGCTTCTCGTGCGGACCACCCGGAGCCTCAAGCCGACGGAGATCGGTCGCGACTTTTACAGTCGAGCTCAGGGGATACTCTCGGCCTCCGAGGATGCCCTGAATTCGATAGCTAAAACGAAGAGCGAACCCAGTGGACTTCTTCGAGTGACGGCCGGAGTGGAGTTTGGGATCGAGTTTCTCGGCCCGATATTGAACGAGTACCTCGCGCTCCACCGCGAAGTGAGCGGGGAGCTCGACCTCACGGGAAGATTTGTCGACCTGGTCTATGAGGGATTTGACATGGGAATTCGTGTAGGACCTCTGGATGACTCCACTCTCTCCAGCCGGAGGCTCGGATCGTTTCGCTACGGGCTGTTTGCCGCGCCAAGCCTGCTCAAGCGTTATACGCTGAAGAGTCCTCGTCAGCTGACTGATGTGCCGGCGCTCGTCTTCAAGAGGTCAGATCATACGGAGAGTTGGACCTTACTCAAAGGTCACACCGAGATGACCGTTGATGTGAACCCACGGCTCATTTCGAACAATCACTGGGCATTGAGGTCAGCGGCAGTGGCTGGTCTGGGAGTGGTCTTCAGCCCCACCTTCATCATGAAGCAGGAGATGACCACAGGAAGGCTCAAGCCCGTGCTCGAGGGGTGGGGTTCGCATGAGATTCCAGTTCACGCGGTTTTTCCGTCACAGCGTTTCTTGTCTCCGAAAGTGAGGAAATTCCTAGACCATCTCGCCCAGGTCCTGAAGGTTGACTAGTTCGCACAGGAGCGTGACCGTGAGTGCCTGAGCGATCCGATGTCGCCATACGGGGCTGGAAAACACCTCTCGATTCTCCCAGAACAGAGTCCGCCTGAAACCCCCATCCATCTGATTCACCCACCCGGGCGAATTCTTCCAAAGAGCACACGGTCGTTCATCGAGTTCGTGAACCCTCGCCTCAAGGAGGCGTTTCAGGATTCATCCGCCAAGTGACCACGATTCCGATCCCGGGACTTGGAGATACCCATCATAGAGGCCGACTGAAAAAGCCGCTCTCTTTGAAGAAAAATGAATTCTTGCGAAACTCACTTTCAAAGTGGGTGATTACGCGGAAACCTCCATCACAGACTACGCCCCAAAAAAGTCTACAGACGCTCAGCAGTTGAAATCGTTTAATGGAGTTTTGAAGCGGTTTCGAGTCCCGAAGTACTTCGGAATTTCAACACCTCCATTCTCGCCAATGCCTTCAGCAGATCAAGTGGCGTTAGCGGGACACTCTAAAAGTGAACTGCAGGTCGATTTCAGTTTTCTTCAGAGCGACGAATTACCCGCAAAAGCCAAAACGACAGAATTCCAGCCAAAAACTGGGCTGCAATAAATACAGGAACACCACTGGGTGCAATTCCACAAAAAGTATTCGTAAAAGCACGAGCAACCGTCACTGCGGGGTTAGCAAAGGACGTCGAGGACGTGAACCAATAAGCGCTCGTGATGTAGGCCGCGATACTCAGGGGCGCGAATTCAACGTGTTTTCGTCCCGCGAGCGCAATGGTGCAGATCAACCCAAAGGTCGCTACGAACTCAGAGATTCCGAGGTTCAACCCAAGGCGGACTTTCTCAGAAATCTGAAACAAAGCCTGTCCGAACATCGCGTGTGCAACTAAAACGCCGATGATGGCGCCCGCGAATTGAGCAAGCCAGTAGTAGAGCAGGTACTTCCGATCAAGCCTACCCCAAAATACCTCCAAAAGACTCACAACTGGGTTGAAATGGGCTCCCGAAATCGAGCCGAGATTTTGAATCAGAACGAAAAGCCCCGCGCCTGTAGCAAGCGAATTCGCCAAGAGTGCAAGGGCCCCATTACCCTGCGATAGCGACTCGCCCATGATGCCCGACCCTACTACGATCATAAGCAGGAAGGCCGACCCCAGACACTCGGCTACGATTTTCTTTTGAAGACTCATTTTCGGATCTCAATTTTAAATTCTGTTAGTCGAGCATGAATTGCATCCCTTGCTTGCCTAAAACGAGTGAGCATTTCGTCATCAGGCAGCAGCACCTTGGATGCGGGGTCTGGATAAGGCCAATGCAGCTTCTTTGCCTTGGAAACCAGTGTCGGGCAGACCTCTTCAGCACAGAGCGTGATCACGTAATCGAGTCCGACTACAAACTTGGGTGAAAGGTTCTCAACGGACTTGGAATAGTGCTTTGAAATATCCACGCCGATTTCCTTCATAACGGCTACGGCGAATGAATTGAGCTTGCCGGGATGAGATCCCGCGCTCTCTACCTCAGCGTCGGGGAACTCCAGTCTGGCAAGACCTTCAGCGAGCTGACTGCGCGCAGAGTTCGCAACACACATGAACAAAATTTTCACGCTCATTACTCCTTAGCAGCAGCTCGATTCTTCACCACCGGTCGATGGGCAGCACTCTGCGGCTCCCTCTTGCTTTTCATGACCCTTGAACACCTCGGCATCGGCCATCGTCCGGTAGGCCTCCCATGCAATTCCCGAGGGATCTTGCACCCAGGCCTTCTTCGATTCGGCATAGCAACACGTCGATTCGCCTTCGTCATAAACACCGAGGTCGGCATTCTTCAAGCGCTTCGTAAGCTCCATCAGCTCGGAATCCTGATCAACCTGGATACCCAAGTGATCGACGCCTTTTTCGCTAACACGAGTTGAGATAGCGAAGTTGATCCTGGGGTCTTCGAGCATCCATTTGGCGTAGTCCTCTTTGAGTTTCGACGGCTTCTGGCCGAAGAGCGCCGTGTAGAACTCAACTGATTTTTCGATGTCTTTGACGCCGATATGAATATGAAAGCGTTTCATGACTAGCACTCCTTCTTGGTTTTACTGGTTTTCTTCGATGTGGCTTTCGACTCACGAGCACAGCAGTTCGCCTGCATGTACCCAATGAGCTCTTCGATGAGATCGGTATTGGCAAAGTATGTGATCGAGCGGCCATCCTTCTTCGAGGTGACGAGCCCCGTTTTACTCATGTGAGAGAGATGAAACGAAAGCGTGTTCGTGGGGATCTCAAGCTCCTCAGCAATCTTCGTCGGAACGGCCCCGTCACGACCGTACTCAATCAGCAGGCGAAAAACTTTGAGTCGTGTTTCCTGTGACAGCGACGAAAAAGCCGCGGTCGCTTCATAAGTTTCCATATCTCTAGAATAATCGAACCATCAAAAGCTGTCAATCGATCTGCCCCCACCCATCACATCCGCCATGATCGGACGGCTGGCCGAAAGCAGGCTACTCGACAACTGAAAGATCTTGAATGACAGCTCTCAACCAAGAAGGAGCACGGACGAGCCCGGTTCGGAATCTCCCTAAATTGACAATCCCCAAACCTTCAGGGACCGTAGATAAACAAACCAAAATGGGGTCAAGGCCCCAAGACAGAAAAAAAACACCCAGGAGAGGTCCGCATGTTAGTCGGAGTGATCAGAATTCTATTCTCGCTTTGCGCTACCCTTTGGATCCACAACGGATGGGCAACTGAGGAAATGCTCAGTGGATCTCGCGCACCGGCTTCGACGCATTCCACTCAAGACCTTGTCTTTGCTGAGACCGAGGATGGACGTTTTCGGGTAACCCGGTGGCGGACTCCCGACACAACGCAGCTCCCTGAATTTAAGACTGCTTACTGCCCCACCTCAGGCAAGCACAAGCTCAAGGCAGGCTCCCAAACGGAAACGAAACTCGCGCAAACAAGCGCCCAACTCGCACCTGCGAGAGAATTGCTGATTGAGACAGTTTACCTTCCAGATGGGACATCCATCCCAGGAGGGGGCGAGGAAGGGTGCGTTTTAGTCACAGAGAACTTTACAAAGAGCCACGAACTTCTGACTCCCATCCCTCACGACGGAAAATGCCCCACACAAATTGAGGAACTCTTTACACACGAGCTCCACAAACCGGTGATTGCCTGTAAAGTTGAAAAGAAATTCAGTGAAATCACCTTTTACAGACTGGAAGTAGAAGATCCCAACCCGAGCGAAAATAGGGGCTCTGACTACCTCGCCATTTCCACAAATAACCTGTTCGTCTTGGAATCGACTTCGGACAAGTTCACCCTCGGAAGCATCTTCAAGTCGTCTGACTCAAGCTTTCAGTATGTCTTCATCGAACCCAACCCTGAATCTCGCACTCGGGATACCCCGTTGCTTGCTGTCGATCCGCTGATCACTCACCATTTCCACAAATTGACCCACCGATCCCCCAAGCCCCTCTCTACTGCGGCCCATGTCAAAGGAGTGAGAGGCGAGAAGGAATTCTCCCTCCTCCTGAATACAACGAAAGACACCGACCTCGTTGGCTCCGATCTCTGGCCTGAGGAAGCAAGAAAACAGCTTCAAGAACTCCGAGTAGCGTTTCGGCAATTTATCGATCTCCACCGACTCGTCGACAAAGAAGCGGAATCCTCCAAGGAAAACCTTGCCCGGTTGTGGGTAGGGTTCGAATGGGGACATTTTCCCGAGAGCAAGAGTTTTTCAGCCGCAGACAAGGAACTCAATGCGGTTTACTCCAAACTCATCAAGGACTGGAAAGCTTCATCAGAAAAAGGTCGCTCAAGTGAAGATATCAAAAAAGCACAGCGTGCTTGGATTCCCTATCGAGACGCTTGGGAAAAGCTCGCGAGAGTGCGCTATCCCTCTGTTCCATCTGACACTTTCAAAACTTGGATCACCCAGATGCGAGTCCAGGAGTTGGTTCGTTTGGTAAAGCTGAATGAAAGCGCAGAGGAGAAATAAGTGGGTGATCGCCGTTCGCCCCAGATGGCGTCGAAAACCCGTAGAATGAGTTCTCAATCACTGCATTCGCAGCAAAACCCTCGGCCTGATCCCGAACAGATTATATCCCTCGAGAACCGTTTCCCCGAAAATTCATACCATTTCGTTACCCATTTTGCTCTCTAGCCCGTACCTGGGCACTGAGGTCGGCTGTCTCTTTCATACGCAAAGCGACTACAAGTCCCGAAAAAAACGTAATGCCTCCCACGAGCCAAATTGCCGCCCTTACTCCAAGTGAATCAGCTGTGAACCCGGCAATCAACGCACCGATCGCGTAACCCGAATCTCTCCAAAGTCGGTAGACTCCGACCGATGAGGCTCGCCAAGACGGGTGCGCAACATCTCCGATCGCAGCAAGGAGCGTCGGGTAGACCATCGCGGTTCCAAACCCGAGCAAAACGCCACCGACTAAAAATCCCATAAAAGAATGCGAAACAGCGGTGAGCGCAATGCCCACAGCCTGAACCCACATTCCGGCAGCGATCAGCCACTTCCTGCCAATCTGATCGGAAAGATGGCCGGTCCAGAGCTGAAAGACCCCCCAAGTTGCGGGATAGATCGCTGCAAGCCAGCCGATGCGCTCGAGGCTTAAGCCCGACGCCGCAAATGCAACCGGAAAAAGCCCCCATGCCATCCCGTCGTTGAGGTTATTTACAAACCCAGCCTGCGTCACCGAAGAAAGATTCCTGTCACGAAACGTTGTCGTGACGAAGATTTCTCTTTGAGTGAGAGTTTCCTGAGGCAACTCACCGATGGACCTCGATTCATACGCGACATGATGGCGCGTTTCACGAACGAAAACGAGGCTTAAGACAAACCCGATCACTGAGTAACCAATACCGAGATAAAAAGGCTCCGGACGAAGCCCAGAGCGACTTGCTATGTATCCAGTGGCGAGAGCTGACACCGCCACCGCCAAATACCCAGCGAACTCGTTGAGCCCCATAGCTAGACCACGACGCTCAGGCCCCACGAGATCAATCTTCATCATCACCGTCGCGGACCAGGTGAGCCCCTGACTGATCCCAAGTAGAACGTTCGCTGCAAGAATCCAATTCCAGCTCGGCGCCCACATCAAAAGAAAAGGAACCGGAAGTGCAACGATCCATCCCATCACCAAGACGAGCTTTCTTCCAAACCGGTCTGAAAGCCGCCCTGCAAAATAATTAGTGACCGCCTTCACAAATCCAAAAACGACGATAAACGCCAACACCGCTGATTTCGCTGCGAGATGAAACTCACTTTCGGCAAGACTCGGAAGAATACTTCTTTCAAGCCCAATCATCGCGCCAACGAAAGCATTCACCACAACCAGAAGAGAAAATTGCCCCACGTTTTGTTTCAATCCAAGCCGCGGGGGAATTGGAGATATTTTCATCTTTTAAACCCTCACTCTCGTCCCTTGGATTGTAAGATCCTTACTCTCCCAACATGGAAAGCAGCTCTATTTTAGCGAGCTGATAGTCCCTCCGGATCTCCACCGAACGTCGCTTGAGCTCAATATACTTCTGAGTCGCCGAAAATACGTCAGGTGAGTTTTTAACACCCCGAGCATATTCAGACTGAGTTCGCTCAAGATACTGCGCAGCCTGTTCAATACTCTTTTCCGCAGTGTGTATGAGATCATGGGTCAAGACCAGCTCCTGTTTAGCACCTGAAAAAAGAGCGGAGAGCTCGCGAGTCGTTTGCTTTGCCTGATTGGCAAACCCCTCGGATTGAAGACTCAGTGCTGCGCCTTGGGTTCGGGATTGAAGGCCGTCAAAGAAATTGAACCTAAGCCGCACGCCAGCGACAGGCTCAAACCGTTCCGACTGATCCAAGAAGTCTCGCTCCCTCAGCGTGTAAAGCGAGTAACTCGCGTACACATCCAACTGGGGCGTCCACCATCTGTAAGCCTGAACTCTTTGGCTTTCTGCCACCTCCTCGTTCGCTTCAGTCGCCGTTACATCCCGATGCCCCTGCGCATAAAACTTCGCACTCAAAAACGCATCATCGTGTTGATGAGGAATCCTTGAATCGGTTTGAATCAAAGCGTTTTCACTGAGACCCAAAAGAATACTCAAAGTACGTTGAGAGTTCGCACTTCCAAGCTTCATACGGGCCAAGTCCTGATCAACTGCCACGCGATACATTTCAAACTCGATTCGATCCGTATCTGTCGCAAGTCCGGCAGCAATCCGCTTTCTAGCCGCTACCAGATTGGATTCGTTCTGCCTCTGCGCATCCACCAGAAGCTCAACGACCTCCCTTTGATAGACCAGCTCCCAATAAGCCCTTCTCGCCTTAGAAATCTCCTCAAATCGTACTCGATCGAAGGATGCTTGTGAGCCTCGCAACCGAGCCTCACGAACACGCTCTTCGAGCAAGTCGACTCCACCGCGATAGACATTCCAACGAACCTCTGCACCTCCATAAGCTTGACTCGTGGTTGAAAAAGGTCCCGTCCGAAAGGTTTCCCCCCCAACATAAGCTTCTAAAGTCGGAAGAAAAGAACGAGCCAAATGGCCTGTTCCCTTTTCAGAAGCATGAACGAAAGCCTTCGCACCAGACACATGCAGGTTTCTCTCCTCCACGAGCTTCGGGAGATCCTCAAATTTCAGTCGAATGCCCTCATCGGAGGCTGCGAGAACTGGCAAAACGAAGGCCAAAGAAACCGCAATCCAGTGAACAGTCATATCCGCGCCCCTCTCAATGTATTCCAAAGCCAGGAGCGTCACTCCCGTAACAAGGATTCATCGAGAACTCCCTCAGCTTTACTGGACGTTATCAATCCCGAAGTCAGCTAGACCTTTTTTTCCACCAGCCTCGAGATTCACATGCAGGTCGAACCGATGAACCTTGCCAAGCCCCGGTAACGTCGCCTCATAATGATCCCCCGTTCTCTTGAAGGTCACAGGCTTCATCTTCTTGTCGCGAGGAAATTGTAGGTCCCCCTTGAGGATATCCTGATCGAGTTTCACAGGTTTGAGCTGCTTGTCATAAATGTAGACCTTCGCGGTGTCGCCAATCAAAACAACTTCGCTCTTGAAGGGTTCTGCATCCCTCAAAAGGCCGCCATGCGGAGGCGCTTCGACGGCCGGCTCATGAACGTGCCCATCATGCGCAAAACCGCTTACAGAACCGAGAGCAGTTAAAACTAAAAACATTAAGATTTTCATTCGACTCATTCTCCAAGTGCGATGTCTTCGGGTTGTTTGTTCACAAGCCGTTCAGCAGCCCGTCTGCCAAACCGGTAGAAAATGGCGGGAGTTACAAAAATATCTAAGAACGTCGACGAAAGAAGCCCTCCGACAATGACAATTGCAACAGGGTGCAGGATTTCTTTTCCGGCCTCGTCTTTAGCAAACACCAGCGGAGTAAGCGCGAGGATCGCAGAGAAGGCTGTCATGAGAACAGGAACTAGCCTCTCAAGCGAACCTCGAATGACCATCTCCTTGGAGAAGGTCTCGCCTTCCACTTTCATGAGATGAATGTAGTGGCTAATCATCAAGATTCCGTTACGGCTTGCGATACCACAAAGTGTGACGAAGGCCACGAGTGTCGCAACCGAAAACGTTCGATCTGAAATCAGGATCGCAACTACGGCCCCCACGAGGGCGAGCGGAATGTTGACCATGATTTGAAGAGAAATGCCGATAGACTTGAAATGAGCAAATAAGACAATAAAAATACCGAGAACCGAAAGCACCCCAAGGATCAAAACCATTCGCGTTGCGTTTTTTTGGCTCTCGTATTGCCCACTGTATTCGAGGAAATAACCCTGGGGCAGACTGATCTTCTCAGCAATCCGTTTTTTAACGTCATCAATGACAGACTCCAGATCACGTCCCGAAGTGTTGAATGGAATCGCAATGCGCCGTTGGAGATTCTCGCGTTCGATCATATTGGGGCCGCTCGTTTCAAAGATGTCGGCAACCTCGTTGAGCGAAATCACCTGTCCCGTGGGGAGGACGTGAGCGGGAAGAGACTTGATGGATTCGATATCTTTTCTAGAGTTTTCATCCAGTCGCAGAAATACTTCGAGATAGCGATCCTTCTCGATAATCTTGGTCACCGGCACGCCTTGAAGCATAGCTTCCAAGGACTCCATGAGATTTCCTGGTGTAATTCCGTAGTGAGCCAAATCAGGGCGCATTCCGTAAATCTTGTATTGAGGAAACAGAACCTGTCCGTCCACCCGCAGATCGACGACACCAGGCACATCCTTGATGGCCTCTCTGATTTCGGCTCCCTGCTGGCGCAAAACACGTAAATCCGGTCCGAAGAGCTTGAGAGCCACTTGAGACTTCACCCCCGACAGTACGTGGTCAAGTCGATGTGTAATGGGCTGACTGACGCTGTAGTAGGCGTCAACCGGAACCACTTGCTTCATCTTGTCCCGAATATCCCTCACGATCGCCGAGCGAGGACGTTCGCTTGACTTCAGGAGAACTTCGAACTCGGAGTGGTTCACGCCGGCAGCATGATCATCTTCCTCGGCCCGGCCTGTCCTGCGTCCCGTCGAAACGACTTCGGGGATGGTCAGCAAAGCTTGCTCAACTCTCACCGCAAGCTCGCTTGAGGCTTGAAGAGAAATCCCAGCCCGAACATCCAGCTCCACCATTGCACTGCCCTCATTGAAGGAAGGGAGAAAGTTTTGGCCCATTAAGGGTAAGGTAGCCATGGCGAGGAGGACGATCGTTGCAGATCCAGCGATCACTTTTAGCGGGTGTTCGAGCGTCCGTACGAGTATTTTTCGATCAAGGCTCTTGAGATGCCTCACCAGCCAAGCATCCTTTTCTTCGTGCGTCCTAGCGTGGGTGAGTAAATAAGAGCAAAGCACAGGTGTTAGGGTCAAAGAAACCACCAGAGACGCCAAAAGCGAAACGACATAGGCGATCCCGATCGGAGTAAAGAGCCGTCCTTCGACACCTGAAAGCGCAAACAGAGGGATGAAGACCAACACTACGATAATCGTGGCAAGTACAATCGAGTTCCTTACTTCACTTGAGGCACTGAAGATCACTCGAAGCGTAGGCTGAGGCTCTGGATTGAGCCTATTTTCTCGGAGACGCCGAAAAACGTTTTCGACATCGACAATCGCATCATCCACAAGCTCACCGATCGCAATCGCTAGGCCACCGAGTGTCATCGTGTTGATGCCCACGCCAAATAAATGGAAAACGATTGCTGTGACAAGCAGAGACACTGGAATCGCGGTGAGGGTAATTACGGTCGTTCTGAAATTAAGAAGAAAGAGAACCAGAACAATCATCACCATGATGGATCCGTCGCGAAGCGCCTCTTTGACGTTTCCAATGGCGTTTTGAATGAAATCCGATTGTTTGAAAAGATTGTTGCGAACTTGAATGTCTTTAGGAAGTCCACCCTTGAGATCTTCCAGCGCCTGGTCAATCTGTCGTGATAGCCCAACCGTATCGGCGCCCATTTGCTTCTGGATCATGAGAACGACGCCAGGATCCCCGTTAACGGACGCATCGCCACGTTTTGGTGCGGGAGCAAAGTCTACCTCTGCGACATCTTTCAAGAGAACTGGAATACCGAAATGCATTCCGATGGCAGTAGAAGCTATCTCCTCCTGATTGAGAATGCGCCCTACGTTCCTGATGAGCCATTCCTTCTGTCCGTCGGTCGAAGTGAGAAAGCCACCTCCGGATGCCGCCGAAATCCGAGAAACCCGTTCTTTGAGATCGAGCATGCTGAGTTGCTTTTTGCGAAGCTTATCGGCGTTCACGAGCACTTGAGCTTGCTTTTGGTCTCCCCCTAAAATGATCACCTGGGAAACACCGGGTATCGCGAGAAGCCGCGGCCTAATCGTCCAATCCGCAAGTGCTCGAAGCTCTCCCAGATCAGTCTTGCCACCTTCAACAGTAAGACCAATCATCTGAATCTCGCCCATAATGCTCGACGTTGGCGAGAGGAAAGGCGCAGCTTCCTTCGGTAATCGTTCGCGAGCAAGCTGCAATCGTTCCGAAACAGCCAATCTCGCAAACTTGAGCTCAGTTCCCCAATCAAACTCAGCTCGCACGACTGAAAGACCGGTCGTGGACGACGAGTAGATTCGAGTCACCCCTGGCATACCGTTCAGCACCGTTTCAATCGGGCGCGTCACGACAATCTCGACCTCCTCGGGGGCCATTCCGTGAATGTCCGTAATGACGTTAACTGTGGGTCGGTTGAGGTCCGGGAATACATCGACAGGAAGACGCTGAAGAACAAGCCATCCATACACAAGAATCAGCGCCGTCGTGGCGACTACAAGAAGCCGATGGCGTAATGAAAACCGGATGATTGAATCTAGCATGGATTTTCCCTCCAGTTGCGCCACTGGCAATGCACAGCGAAAAAACCTAAAACAAAGCTCTCAATTTGTTAGACGCAAAAACCCGATTTGAAAAAGAAATTAAGCTGCTCCGTGTGGAAAAGAGCATAAAAGGTCAGCAGGCTTGAGAGGAATTAAAGTCGACTTGAACGGGCGCATCGACCTGACTTGGACCCTATTCAAAAATTCCCCTGCAAGGGCTTGCTTCACTTTCAGAATTTGAACATGATTCACAAACTCGCAACGTCACCTTCAAGGAGCTATCATGAGCCTACAGCACGAAACTTCCATCAAGCGCCTTTACTCCCTCTGGCATGCAGGCGACGTCGCCACAATCGAGAGCGAATTTTCGCCGAAACTGAGTTTCGAAATCAAAGGGAAAACAGCTGTTTCTGGTAAGTACGACCGTGCACAGTTTGCTCGACTACTCGGTAAAATGAGGGAACTCTCAGGCGGTACGTTTCACTCCGAAATTCACGACATGCTCGTCAGTGACCGACACGCCATGGTGCTGGCCACCCACAAGCTCAGTCGCGGAGGAACCTCCTTTGAGTATCGAAGTGTCCAAGTCTGGAGATTTGAGGCAGGCTCCCCGATCGCAGGATACGAGTACCTGCGCGACCACGAGCAGTTCCTCCAGATTTGGGGGGCGTCGGTGTAGGCTTTTCTATCAGCGAGGTAGGAGTGACTCACTCCATCCGGATCCTGAAGCAGCGGTCCTTCCAAGACTCGTCGCCTGCCTCGCATTTTCCACCCGGCTGAGAGAGCCGGTATTGCGTCGCTGACCAGGGAGGGAGTTCCCCTCGCGCGGGTGGTGCAGGCCGCACGGGAGCTACAAATCCTGACGCAATCACGTGGGCCGAAGGCCGCAACCGATCCTGCTTCAATCGGGCTCGCTCGAAAGCGACAAAGCTCGTCCTGAAGTCACGGCATACGTCGGGATCCGTGGCTACTCCCGCCTCACCTACAAGCTGTTTCAGGACTGAGTCCAAGAACTCACCACCCTGAAGTGATGGGCTCACCGAAGCCATTCCCTCGAAAGCGGCCTTGTAGAACCGGTCGCCTCCACAGACACGATAAAGGTAGAAGAAATACAGAAGCACGTGCCCGTACTGCGGCCCCCTGAGGCCTCCGACCTCGTGATCAGAAACCGATGGATCCACGGCAGCAACTAGAGAAGTCTCCGGCACTTGGAAACCCAAGGCCATCACAGGATTGAAATTCCGCGTGACCAAATACTCTCCGAGTAGCGCCACCCCTTCCCTCACCCAGTGCGCCTCCCAGGGGCGGGCACGAGCATGCCCGAGATGGATGGCTTCGTGCACGAGAAGACTAAACCCACCCAAAGGATCGAGTACCGCCGATTGGGGCTTCAGTAAAACGGCGGGCGAGTCGTCCGGAGCCCTGAGATCCGGCGACCAATAACCTGCGGCACCCGTCCAGCTACTGTCGAAAAGAACTGACCACCGAGATGGAAGCCAGGCCCCCGCAACAGGATGCGCCTCCAAGGACTCGAGCCTAGGAAGGATCCGCTCCAAGATCTCCTCCGGAGGAGGATTGACCCCTCGGGTCCAGAAAGCCACTCGGGAATGAGAGACCGAAATTTCAGTCCATGAAGCATCCAGAGGCGACGGGCTCGAAACAAGATCAGGCTCCAGTGCCCAGGCCAGAGAGTCGCCAAGTATTGATCTGACGAAAAGCGCAAAAACCGCTAAATATGTCGCCAAATTTCGCGAATAGCATCGACAAATGGCCACTTTCAACTTCCACTGGGTAATCACTGAACTCCTCGCTAGGACGGGGATGGACCTCCCACTTTGACGAAACAATTGTTTCGCACTTTGGGCGTAGTCAGTCAATTTCGTATTGCAGCCTATCCCCCTTCTCGATAGCACGCGCCCCTCATGAGTACGAAGGAGAAGAACAGCGACTCTTCGGTCGAACCGAAGGTCAACGACTACAACAACTACCGGACCTTCCTGTCGGACTGGTTTGCGTGGAAGAAGGGACGCAACCACTCCTACTCTGGCGCGACCTTCGCGCGGCAGGCGGGACTCAACGCCCACACGCTGCTCGGGATGGCCATCCGCGGACAGCGCAACTTGGGCTCAGACACCATCCGCGCTTTCTCCCGGGCGCTCAGCCTGAAGGGACGAGAGGCTGCGATTTTCGAGAAACTGGTACTCTTCAATCAATCGACCAAACCCGACGACAAAGCGTTCTATCTCGAACAGCTCCACTCGGTTTCGCAGGGCGCAGGCAGGGTCCTGATTGGACGTGTGCGCAACCACGCCCAATACCTGAGCAACTGGTACGTCGTCGCGCTCCGTGAGCTCGTGAGCACGCGCGGTTTTCGCCCAGATCCGGATTGGATCGTGAAGCGCTTCAAGAACCGGATCACCCGCAAGCAGGCGCAGGAATCATGGGAAATCCTCAAAAACCTTGGGATGGTCGAAGCCGACGAGAGCGGTCGCTTCCGCGTGGTGAATCCATCGATCGACTTAGATCCGGGCCATGTAGACTTCGCGATCCGTGCGTACCACCGCGACCAGATCGCACGCGCCCGCGTCGCGATCGACGAGGAGTCGCTTGACGAGCGGATGCTGTCCTCGCTGACCATGGCCGTGCGCGAACGCGACCTGCCTCTGCTTCGAGAGAAGATCAATGAATTCCGAAAGAGCCTGAACCTCTCCAACGGCGACGAAAGCGCCGGAGAGCGTGACCACGTAATCGCCTTGAACGTGCAGATGATCGTGCTGACCAATGAGGTTGGCGCTTCGAATCGGGAGGCCACTGAAGCGGCACCCCCCCAAAAAAAAGAATAAGAGAGGATCTTACAATGAAAACAATGAGAATGAGTCACGCATTTGTGGCCGGCGCCCTAGCCCTGCTGTTGGTGGAACCGATCGCGGTCAAGGCCTATGAAGGCACCGGAGTCGGAAACGGCGGCGGCGGATTTACCGAGGCCAATTACAGCCACCTTACCGGCCAGATCGGGTCACCGACCTCGCGCGATGACCTCGCTGCTTGGTGCGACCGGGCCTCGGGCGTACTGAGGCAAGAACTTTACCGAGCGCGCCGGCAGATCGCAAGCGGACGCACCGAATCTGCCCGACAGACGCTGATTGCGGCCTTCCGTGCCGTGGCGATCACGGGCGACGAAATCGACTCGATTCGCCCCATGCTCGCACGCATCGCCCGCAATGCAGTGATGATCAGTGATGCGCTCGATCAAAAGCTTCCGTCCTCGACGGGTTCGGACCTACTCTCCAAGGTGCGCTTCCTGGAGAAGTACGCGGAATTTGCAGTGGGACAGCAGGCCGACTTTGATCGTGACCTTTACATTCCTTACTTGGCAGAGCACCGGAACTGCGTCCGCAGCGACAGGCCCTGCGGACGCGGCTTCGACTTCGACGCCTTCGAACGCCGTTTCTTCGAGGTGGCCGTGAACCAGCTGCGCTTCGTGAGCGATACCTTCACGATCCGCTCTGTCGACAGCGGAATGGTCTATCCTAAAGGCCATCCGGCCATCTTCCTGGTGGCGGCAGAATTGATGTCCGGTTTTGTCGCAGAAGACATCCGCGACACCTTCGAAGCTTATCTCAACGCCTGCGCCGTCCTCGATCTCGAGGCGCTTCAGCGCGTACTCCAGCAGTATAACTGGTTTGGAGACCGCACTCACTTCTTCGACGACGTGGACGCCTTGGCCCAGGTGCAGAGGGAACTCGATCGCGTTCTCCGAAGCCTGAGCCCGGGCAACTCGTGCCGGCATCGCTACCCCTGATGAAATAAAACGGAATCCGGAAAAGATTGGAAAACGAGAATGAAAACGAAAAAGATTACGGCAAGCAAGTGGATGGCAGGCTTCGCGCTCGGAGCGACCGCGCTGCTCGCGCAGTTGGCCCAAGCGGAGATCCGGGGCGGCACCTGGTACTCGCCCTTTAACCGAACTCTGATCTTCATCAAGTCCGTCCCAAACGAGGCGGACGCTTTTGGACTGATTCTTGGCGGAAGCAAAGATAGTCCTTTGGTAGCCCTTTTTCGCGTCGAAGAGACCAGCACCGGCTTGCAAACCTGGGTGCCGCTCTACCGCGACTCCGACGGCGAAATGCTGGTGAGCGCGTCCGATCGTGAGCCGGCTCTCACCGTGCAGGTGGATCCCCGCCGACAGCTCCGCGCGAGCATCACCCGGAAGGGACAGGCTCTCGGATTCAAGGACTTCGAAGCCCAGTCGAACGGTAACTACGAATGGTCGGACCTGCCGAGCAGCACCCGTTACGTCAAGCAGTCCAGGCTGGAAGGGACGCTGTCGCCAGTAGGCCACTCCTGGAGCCTCGTGCTGGAGCACGAGGCTGGCCGGGGCGATTCTCCCGGAGTCTCCGAGGGCGTATTTGTCCTTGAATCCGCGTTTCCCGGCGTCGCCGCCGCGCACGCGCAAGTGCCCTCTTCTGAGTCATCGACCGGCATGAAGGAGGACTCGAAAGTGGTCTTCGCCGCCGCGACGATCCGCAAGATTCCCTGCATCGGCCCGGATCGCGAAAAGCTCTTGGTGATCCATGTGGGCGAGGAAAGATCCATGGCGGGAACGACCCCGTTCTTTCCTGCCGCGACCATCAACATCCGGAATAAATAACGGATCCAACGCGCCATCGATTAGAACCCCGAGAACCCTATGAAACCCACTCGAAACAAACTCTCAAAAGCCGCTAAAATCCTGGCCCTGATGCTCGCCTTCGAAGCGTTGGCCCAGTCGGGCACACTCAACGGACAGACGCCGCATACGGGCAACCCCTACGCCGACGGCACGTCGGGGCTGGTGCTCACTCCGGCCGAACGCGAGTCGCTGCTCACGTACGCGCGCAGCTCCAGGTCGCTGCTCGAAAAAGCACTTCGCGATGCCGAAGGACTCTCGCTCTCGGACCGCCTCCGGATTTACCGCAGGGCCGCGATCAGCGTCGTGAAGGACTCGTATGCGGCAAAACCTCGCCAGGAACTACTCATGCGCTACGTCCTTAACCAGGCTCTCGAGCTCACGGTCGGACTTCCGGCGGCGGACGGCACCTCGATCGCGCAGCCGGGCGTCCTAGCCGATACGACGAACGCAGCGCTGGTGGCGAAAGTACTCAAGAACTCCCTGGCCCTTGCGGTGAAATACGCCGCAGACGACCTGCGTGCACTCGAAGGTGGGAAGAGCCTGACCGAACTTCCGTTTGCGGAGCTTGCGCTCGAGCGACTCACGCTCGCACGCGGTGCCTGGCTTCCGGGCGTGCTCGAGTTTGATCTCGAGTACGCGATGAATCTCAAGGTGCTCACACAGTTTGTAGCGACAATCGGAAACGACCAGGAGCTCGATCGCGCACTGTATGCAGAGGTGATTCTGGACATCAGCGATCGACTCGACCAGGAACAAGGGAATCCTCCCGCGAGTGCGCAGGAGCTGCAGGGCCGAGTTCGCGAACTACGCCGAGTGCTCCGCGAAGCGCAGGAGCGGACATCCGTGAAAGCGGACCAGCGTCGTGCACAGGCGGAGCGGGAAAAAGTCTTGCGCAGGGAAGAAGCATTGCGTGAAACCGCAGAGCGCCTTGTACAGTCCTCGCTATTCGAAGTGGAACATACCCTCTGGGGGCATGGAAAGTCCGTTAACTCCGCGAGCTTTAGCCCGGATGGAAACCGGATTGTGACGGCAGGCGGAGATCATACCGCCAAGGTCTGGGATTCAGGAACGGGCTTTGAGCTCAAGACGCTCTCGGGGCATAAAAACTTGGTCTCGTCCGCGACCTTTAGCCCGGATGGGAGCCGGATTGTGACGGCGAGCTGGGATCGCACCGCCAAGGTCTGGGATGGGGCGACGGGCCGCGTACTCGAGACACTCTCGGGGCATGGAGATTGGGTTCACTCCGCAAGTTTTAGCCCGGATAGAAGCCGGATTGTGACGGCAAGCAATGATAGCACCGCCAAAGTCTGGGATGCGGCGACGGGCCGTGAGCTCTCGACTCTCTCGGGGCATGGACAACGGGTTTACTTCGCGAGCTTTAGCCCGGATGGCAGACGGATTCTGACGGCAAGCGATGATTGGACCGCCCGGGTCTGGGATGCAGCGACGGGCCGTGAGCTCCAGAGACTCTCGGGGCATCAAGGCGGGCTTTTTTCCGCGAGCTTTAGCCCGGATGGAAACCGGATCGTGACAGCTAGCTCTGATCGCACCGCTAAGGTCTGGGATGCGGCGACGGGCCGAGACCTTGTGACGCTCTCGGGCCATGGGGATTGGGTTCGCTTCGCGCGCTTTAGCCCGGATGGAAGCCTGATTGTGACAGCAGGCGAAGATCACACTGCCAAGGTCTGGGATGCGGCGACGGGGCGTGAACTCGGGACCCTTTGGGAACATGAGAACATCATCCTGTCCGCAGCCTTCAGTCCGGATGGCCGCCGAATCGTGACGTCAGGTGCGAATGGAACCGCAAAGATCTGGGTAGAGAAACAAAAACCATAAAGCAGCTTCGAACCCACTTCGAGACGGCAAGGATTGAACGTCGACAGCATCGAGCGGATCCACTACCCTCTATCTATGCCGAAAACCTACATTCATACGTTTCTGATCCCTGTCCCCAAAACAAAGCTCAAGCAGTATCGCTCTATGGCTAAAGTCGCTGCGCAAACTTGGATGAAACACGGCGCGCTCGCTTATGCTGAGTATCAAGCTGACTTCATTCCCAAGGGCAAGATCACCTCATTCCCAATGAGCGTGAAACTGAAAGCGGGCGAGACCATCCTGCTCGGAATGGTCACCTGTAAATCCAAAGCGCATTGTGAAAAAGTGATGAACCGAGTGATGAAAGACGAGGCGCTCTCAAAAGCCTGGGAGACGATTCCGTTTGATGGAATGCGCATGGTCTACGGCGGATTCAAAACGTTCCTCGAAGCCTGATCTTCGTTTCTCGACCCACACGCACTCCTGGGGTTCTCTATGATGCCGATCGATTTCGACCCCCATCTGACAAAGAGTTTTCTCACGATCTTTGATCTCACAGGAACATTCGTCTTCGCCCTAAGCGGTGCAACTCAGGCGACGCAGAAGCGCCTTGATTTTTTCGGTGTCCTTGTCCTGAGTTTTGCAGCCGGTAACTCGGGTGGCATTATCCGGGACGTCATGATCGGAGCCGTCCCGCCAGAGGCGATTAAGCAATGGGGTTACCTGGCGGTCTCGATAGGTGCGGGAGTGATTACTTTCTTTTGGTCCCCGCTGATCAACCGGATCAAAAGCCCTGTCCTGTTGTTCGATGCCGCAGGCCTTGCCCTCTTTGCGGTATCCGGAACTCATAAAGCCCTCGCTTATCACGGCGGGCCTTTCGCGGCAGTCTTGTTCGGAACGCTAACTGCCGTTGGCGGTGGTGTTGTCCGAGATGTTCTAGTTGGCGAGATACCAGCGGTCCTTCGAACAGACATCTATGCAATTGCTGCCATGATCGGTGCGTCGGCCTTAGTGATTACCCAGGAATTAGGACTCCCTTCCTCAATCGCTTCTCTGATAGGCGCTGCGCTTTGCTTCGGGATTCGACTGGGAGCAATGCACTTCGGTTGGCGACTCCCCACAGCTCATTCACGCACTCTGTAATCCAAGGCAACCCAAACTCTCATGTCCCGCAGTCGTCACTTCAACAATTCAAAGCGAAGGAAACTGTCCTCAATCTTCAATGGAAAGGTAGCGCCGCTCGCACCCCTCGTTTCCTCGATCATATCAACAGGGCTATGATTTGAGTACCGATAGTAAACCACACCGAGTTTACCATCCAGATCCAGATGCGATCGAATCAAATTCATTTTTGCCTGACAAGCGCTCAGCTCTGCTTTTTGATCGACTGTACTCGAAGCGCACTCCTCATCAATCGCCTCTCTCAATCTGTTTTTTGTATCTACAAAAATAGCAGA
>JACCDO012018757.1_pt1 | contig 21631 bp, 7 predicted proteins | sample 7446101 | NCBI WGS metagenome assembly JACCDO01 (sample SAMN15323440, study PRJNA562643) | freshwater metagenome | isolation source: river surface water | place: USA:Blue River Watershed | collected 2017-08-16
AGTTCAAGGAGGGTGTGACGACGGTTTATCAAACTTTCAAAAAGTTTTATTCAACTTATTTTTTTACAAACTGCGTTCAAGATAGATATAACATTCTTTTCAAAACAATCTTTACATTTATTTACAAATAGATTTTACATTTCGGCATATGGGAATCAGTCCCGGCCCACATATATAATAAAATTGAAATTACGGGTGTTTACGGGTGTAAACATTTCCTTACAGTGAAAATGCAACAGAAGAACTCCATTTATTTCGATGGGACTTGCCAGTTTTCGGGTCAGTATAAGGGTCTTTGCACTTAGGCTCTACGTCACGCAATAGCCGGACGTTGTACGTAAGATGACCGGTGTCGCCAGTCGCATCGATTTCATTTATTTGATATGCATACTTTGCAAGCGATTTCGTTGTCGCCGCTATAATATCTGCATTGTTGAGCCCTTGATTTTTCAGGAACATTGTTTGTGGAGCGACTTCCGTGCTCACTCGATAGGATCCCGTAATGCGCTTTTTGGTTCGAGCTGGAACAGCGCCATAAATGCTTGGTGCAGGCGCATCAGGGTCAACGTCTTCCGCTCCGCCGAGCTCTGGAAACACTCTCTTGTACTGTTTGATTCTATTTTCTCTAAAAGCAACTATCACTTCCTGCATGTCGTTAAAAGACATAGTACCGAATTCATCTCTACGCGTACTCCTGAATAGATCCCGAATGTCGTCTTTGGATAATCTGGGAAGCATAGCTTTACCTTTGGCTTTTTTAAGATGCGCGTCTGCTTGTGCTATGATACTTTCTTGTTGCTTGCTACTGAGAAGACCTAGATCTCGTTTGTTGTGTAGGTAGATAGAAGCTATGTCATCTCGTTCAATTTGAATACACATCTCTTCCAGCTCGTAATCCATCACTTTTCGATTGCCTTTGTAACCTGTGCGTAAATTTCCTTCTGAATCAAGAGGGCCATACATACCAAAAGCTATTAACCTTGACGCAGAGAAAGGATGTTGGTATCCTTTTGGAAAGCAATAACTAACGACGTCTTCTAAGTTAATACGAAATTTATCTCCATTGGACTTCGAGGTGCCACTTTCTGGACCACTTGTATCCTTGAAGCAAGGTTCGTCCTTGCGTTCTAGGGTAGATGCCATGTCCATGTTCTATTTTCTATGGTATAGGCGCTTTTCACAGCAGTATGCGAAATCTTTTTTAAAGGATTCCCCCAAAGCTTCCGTATTGAACCCTTTATCAGCTGATTTTAAATGTCTAACAATTGATAATGTCAACAGATCTGCCGTCAAGTAGGGTCTTTCCTAAAACGGCCCACGGTTCCCACCTTTCCTGCTTGATCCCTATGATCGGAATCTGGATCTAGAGGTCGCTTCGAATACGGAAGTTCATTGTTCAACAATCATATATCAAAACAGGGCTGTTAATACTGTCACACATTATGTTTGGATTTATTCATGATTTAATTTAAGCCGATCATTTCGTGTTTGAATGTTTAAGTAGCAGAAATGAATCGGAGATTACTCTTTTTCCAGGAGCTTAGAACGCACATGGGGGTTTGTTGTGAAAATTGCAGTGACATTTGCTTTTATAAGAACGAGTTTGAACTTGATGATCAATTCAAGTCCGAAAACTCAAAAATCATTCCTGGCAATGTGTCCATTGAATCTTCCAATAAAAAGAGTCAACTGAAAGACAGTAGCGCATCCATTTCATCTTCCATTGGATCCCTTGTAGGCAAATATATTCCTTCACCCCCACCTAGGTCACAATTATTAAGTAATAGTAGTTACTACAAGTTTCTTAGCACCGTGGATGTACCAAACTTAAGTATAATAGATGCTTCAATATGCACAAATTCCGAAGTTATCGTGCATTCAGAAAAAATTCCAGACGAAGCTATATTGACACTTGATGAATGCATAATATTACTGGATGGCATGCATACAATACATCCAGATAAAACTAGAGGAGACTTTTCACGAGCATCTTTCCAAAGTTTTGGTCATGAAAAAATGAAAGAAGCCGAAAGCGATCTATCAAATGATCTGACTTATCCCAATGATCCGACTGATCCCATAGATGTACCCGAAACTGATTACATGTCTTGTGTTCGCAATATTTCCGCTGAGGTCCTAGCAGTAGCGTGTGAACATAATGTATTTTCTTTAGCACCAGTTGCATCATGCCATGAGCTCCTTTCGAAAGAAACAAAAAACGTGTGCGGAGTTAGTAGCGTAAATATATAAAATGAATATTTGAGAATTGTGTAAGCATTATACGAAGTCCTTTTTTAAATTCTTAATCGTAATGAAACTATGGTCGCGGAATATATTTAGGCGTGGATTGGCTTATCATACGTAGCCATGCAAGCTTCCTTCAAGGCCTCCGACAAAGTTGGGTGGGCGTGGCACGTTCGTGCAATATCCTCAGAAGAAGCACCATATTCCATGGCCAATACACCCTCTGAGATCATCTCTCCAGCATTAGAGCCAATAATGTGCATGCCAAGAATGCGATCAGTAGTTTTGTCTGCCAAAATTTTCACCTGACCATCAAAATCCCCAGTGGCCTTAGCACGTGAATTTGCGCCGAATGGGAACACACCTTTATTGTATGCGATACCTGCCTCTTTGAGCTGCTCCTCAGTCTGTCCAACTGTCGCTACCTCAGGGTGAGTGTAAATGACACCAGGAATGACGTCGTAATTAACATGACCAGCAAATCCGGCAATATTCTCGACACAAGCGATGCCTTCTTCTTCTGCTTTATGCGCAAGCATGGGTCCATCGATGGCATCACCAATGGCAAAAATAGAAGGCACTGCTGTCTGGAAATGATCATTTACCTTGATGCGACCGATTTTATCAGTAGCGATTCCCAAGCTTTCAAGACCAATATTCTTGGTGAACGGGCGACGACCGGTGGAGACTAAAACGACATCAGCATTCAATTCAGACTTTTCACCTCCAGCAGCAGGTTCAATACTGAGCTTTACTCCAGATTCGGTAACTTCGGATGCTGTCACCTTAGTCTTCAACATGAAGGTCATTCCTTGCTTTGTTAGGAGTTTCTGGAACATCTTAGCGGTCTCCTTATCCATGTTGCCACAGATACCGTCCAAATACTCCACGACAGTGACTTTAGAACCCAAACGAGCCCAAACAGAACCCATTTCTAATCCAATTACACCTCCACCCACAACTACAAGGTGCTCAGGCACCGTGGAAATTTCCAGGGCTCCGGTACTGTCCACAATTTTACCTTTTGCATTGTCAACGGGCACAGGTGGGAGAGGAGTGACCTCGCTTCCAACAGCTAGAATAATATTCTTTGCACTCACGTTTTGCTCACCGCCAGCGTTAAGGGCCACGGACACGTTATTAGCTCCACTAAGTTTACCAAAACCCTTGATATAATCAACTTTGTATTTCTTAAAAAGAAATTCAATTCCGCCAGTAAGCGCTCTTACAGTCTTGGCCTTGTTTGCTTGCATTTTTTTAACATCCATGCTGACAGTACCATCAATAACAATGCCATGACTAGAGAAATCATGCTTGGCATGATGATACAAGTGCGAGGAATGTAGAAGTGCCTTGGAAGGAATGCACCCTACGTTCAAACAAGTACCACCCAGTGTTCCTCGAGATTCAATACATGCCGTTTTCAAACCAAGCTGAGATGCCTTAATCGCGGCAACGTAGCCACCTGGACCACCACCTACAACAACGACATCGTATTGTTCTAAAATTAATTGTCAGATAGAAATGAATATCGACGGTTAGCAAAAGAAAGAAAATATATAGGATATCATACGAATTCGCAGAAAACACGAGATTTCAGTGACGGCTTAGTCCGATCACACGATTGGTCGCTTAATAGAAACTGGCATCGTCTTCAAAAAGATTATGACTTACCTTGTGTCTTCGAGCTTGCGCTATATCCGCGCAGAGCACGACCACTCACAATTGGCACCCTAGACTGCACAATTCGGAATCCTTGCAACATGTTAAAAAAGAATGTCTTCAGAGCAAATTCCTTCTTAGCAAGCATGTACAAGTAAAAATTCCCAGGATTATTCCATTACCTTATTAATTTCAAGCATACCTAATTTATACCGCACAAGTGTGAGAAATGAGCGGGCGCTCTCTAGGTTCATGGGAATTCCTGCAGTATGAAAAATCGAAAACTACTGCGCCGATTTCTTGCTTTCTACACACGATGAGTAGGATCGGCACTAAGCTTTTACTCTACGGCGGATGCGATCAAGGAGGGAACGCACAAAAAAACCTTTTTGTCTTTGATTCTAAGTCTTTTCAATGGTCAACATTAAAATTATCGCCTGACACTAATATCGATGAAGATCCTACATTGCGGTATGGTCACGCTGCGGTTTTAGTTGAAATGCATCCACCAAAAATTATGATTTATGGAGGATTAGTTTATGGCACATCATTTGATTTTGACTCTGAAGATACTATGCTGGATATGAATGTGGATAAAGATATAATATCTCACAAAGTTGCGACGGAAGACGACGGCGCCGAAGGCGAGAATAACAAAGCCTTGCCCGTCGGCATGAAGAGAATTTCCATGCAACGGCGCCGAAAAGGCCAAAAAAGCAATGCTTCCGAAGAGTTTGACGATGCCATATACTTCTTAACGTTAAAGGGTCAGACTTGGCAATGGAGCAAACCTATCGTGCGCTCGAAAGTTGGAACTTTGCGTCCCATGGCGCGCTCTGAGCATGCAATAACAAAAATCGATACAAATGTCGTGATGATTTTCGGCGGTTGGACGCAAGACGGACGCCCGCATAACGATCTTTGGACCTTGGACTACCAATCGCTCGAATGGCAAGAAGCAGCGACTTCAGGGATTCAACCCCGCCCACGCTATCGACACACGTGCGAAGTTATCGGTCGGCGATTTTTTGTATTAGGCGGCAGCGATAATGGTGATGACGATGCTAGCAAGACTAGGTCGAAAAATGTGTTCAGCGGGCTCAGTGTGCTTAATCTGGAAACTATGTGTTGGAGTCATCCTAGCATAGCAGGCCCAAGTCCCTTTCCGCGATCGGGCCACGCGAGCACTGTTGTGGGTACCAATTTTATTGCTATCTTTGGCGGGAAGTACTCCGAGGAAGTTTTCTATAACGACCTTTTTTTAATTAACGTGGATACCTTTGTTTCAATGGTTATTCCGGTTATGGGGACTCCGCCCACCCCTATCTCCAATGCGACGCTGACCTGCGTCGGAAATCGACTGTTTTGCTTCGGCGGCACGGATAAATCTGGAGGGGTTTACAACGATTTGCGAGCGATCGATATCAAAGAATTCATCCCTGAGAAGGATATCCATGTAAATCAGGACGCAGCAAGCGACTACCTGTTCAAAGTTCTGATCATCGGGGACGCAGGTGTGGGCAAATCCAGCGTTTTGACGCGGTTTGTAGAAAATGCGTTCTCATCTGAAACTACTGCTACCATTGGCATAGACTTTAACAGCAGACATATCGTAGTGGATGGCTCTGTCTGCAAGTTGGAGATCTGGGATACTGCGGGTCAGGAGCGCTTCAGCACCATGACCGCGAGCTACTATCGGAACGCACAGGGTGCACTTCTCGTGTATGATGTCGGGAGATATGAAAGTTTTGCTAATGTTAAGAAGTGGCTTGAGCGCGCGCGCCTGCTTGGTGGCGAGCATATCGAAGCGATCCTCGTGGGCAACAAATCGGATTTGACCAGCGCGGCGCGTCAGGTCAGCCATGAGCAGGGTCAGCAGCTGGCCACTGAATTGGGATTGCCATTTGTTGAAGCTAGTGCAAAGCAGGGCAGCTGTGTCGACATGGTCTTCACGCATATGGCACAAAATATTAAAAAGTCGGTGGACAGGCGTGGACTTGCTGGAATCGCGAGTTCATCTTTGGAAAAGTCCGGAAGTATTGTTGTAGCTGATCGTGATAGCAAAAAATCTGTGAGTCAGAAGTGTTGTTAGATGTTTTGGTTTTGTTTGTAAATTACTGAAAATATTTAGACAAATGTGTTTTTTCAATTGACCTTCGACCAGCGTCGTCAAGTCAACGCTTTGTAATGAGTCGTGGAAGCTTTAAAGCTTGGCGCAAATTGTTTACCTATAATTTATAATCGCGATTTTGACTATTATTTTTGTTTTCAAATCGGCATTTTAAATCAATAATATTGGCAAAACTTGTGTTCATACCAAGATCAGCCCCAGAAGTGCTAGTGGTGAGGTTTTGAGTTCAACTACTTTGGTATAAGAATATTTATCCTTAACACTTGCATCCATGGATGGCAACGCAAATGCAACTGCTATTCGCGGAAAAGACTGGATCTTTAATGCAATATGGTCATCATGCGGTGTGGAAAGGGCGCCGAGGTGCATCATGAACATGCCGATCACCTTTTTGTTTCGAAATGGAGAACCGTTCAAGGCAATTATGACCGATGAAGAGCGAGGTGAAGTTGTTCGGGTTAATATGGATAATATTGATCTTGAAGAAAGAGATAATGAGGGGATTAGAGGGGCAAGCAATCGTCGAATTCGAGTCATGCGCAAACTGGTACTGGATTACTTGGGATATCATAACTATTTAAAATTGCAGACACCACAAACAAAGCGCATATCTAAAATTCACAACAGTGGCGATAAAAATGCATATGTAGAAGATGATGGCGAACCATATGTGGTATCTATCATTTATCAAGATGGAGATCGTGAGGATGTTTCACTGCGAACTTTAGACGTTTTGCTTCGCAATGATACTTGGCGCCCTCAAATTTTAATAGTTCAAGCTTATGTTCCTTCTTTAAGTATTCAAGGCGGGCGCTATAGCATCGATGGTGAAAAGAAGGTACGGTCTTTGCTAGAAAAAGAAGGTGCGGAGGCTGCGGACAAAGTCACCAGAGCTCTAGCAAAATACGCTGAGCAAGCATATCGAGCCACTCAAGGTTCAGTTCTTGGAATCAAACCTGGTGTGTCAAAATTTACTGGCGAGCCGTTAGAAGTCAAACTAACTGTCACAGAAATGCATGCATCGTTCGCATTAGATCCCAACGATAGATGTGTGTTTTTGTACAGTGACTATACTATGGTCGATCTCGATTCGGGCCGACGAGAAGCAGAAAAGTTTCTCGCCAAAGAAAAAAGTGGGCGCGAAGTCGCAGCAGCCCGCGCTGTTTATCAGGAACTGAAATCCTTGCTAGTACACGCTCTCAAGCGGGGCTTAACTACCTTGGAATCGTACGCGCATTTTGACTTGCAAAATACAGGGTTTGTCGATACGGATATGCTCATTGATGGCTTAGCCCGCCTTGGTATTGGAGTCACGCACCAAGTAGGTGAGCAACTTCTCCAACTGATCGGCGGTATCGGCAATAATTTCTTGGGCGTGAAAGATTTTGAAAGGTACCTCAAAGACAAGCGCGCCGAAGACTTCGCAAATTTGGATGGAAGCAATTCAGAATTTGGTGCCTCAAGAGTCTTAAGTGCGGGGGGCGAGAGTTCAGTTACAAGCCCCTCTCCAAAGAAGAGCAAATCAAAACTTCGCGAAGTAGATCCTGCTCTGTACCCGCCTGCCAAACCTGGGTCTATCCCGCCACTGAGTATGCGAGATGAAGATCTACCTGGATCTCCAGGTTCAGCTATGACGAATGACTTTTCTGACCTAGCAGATACGCAAAAGTATGATTGGGACAACTCTGCTTTATATGGTACCACTGGTACTCGGCCAGGAGCAAAATCTACCAGCGCCAAGAAGCTGGTCAGCAAAGCAAAACAAGATGCTTTAACTGCTGCTAAGGTTACTGCACATACATTCGATGGCTCAGCATTGCCAGTTCCAGCAGAAGATTATAATATCAAAGCGCACACGCGAGAGCCCCCTACAACTTTGCACCCGCTGGCTTCCAAGCGAAACCAGCGAGCGCTACGAGAGCTGCGTACAGGTCATGAAAAATGGTCCAAGAAAAAAGCTGAAACAATAGGTGAGGGATCTGCCAATGCGACAGAAGGTGCATCACTTGCAGAACTTAATCCTCCTCGGGCACTTTCGAGGGGGAGCTCGCGCTCAGGTAAACGAACCCCAAATGGGAATACGCGCACATCGCAATCCAAGAGCACTGTTGATCCATTAACTCTTACCTCCATTGTCCGCGAAATGAACAGCAAACTCAACCGCTCTCCTGATGAATTATGTCACATCGATAGTGGGGTAGTGATGACGTATCGTATCATACAAGGACAAGGACTCAAAGATATCCGGATGAAAGAAGAAACAGATGCTTTGCGAAATCGTTCTATATACGAAGAAAAAGAGAAAAAGTTACAGGATTTGGGCATGCTAGAGGAAAAACATGCCGAAGTAAAACAGGACAAAGCATACGATTCGGACACAGATGCTCAAGGAAATCCGATAGTGAAAAGTGACGAGAAAGATCCGCGCGATGTGGACCGTTGGGTGGCATTTACTCTTGTCATCATTCCAGACCTATTCATGACCCTCGACACTTTACAGACTAATTTTGAGCCATTATTGACAAAATACCCACACTCTCGTATTATTTTAGTGGGCCTTCCAGGATTGCCCAACACTGTGTGGCCCAATGGATGGGTGTTAAACAGTGATTTGCATGCGCGGAGCATAGCCAAATTAATGCAATTTTTAAGGCAAAAGAAAAAGCTGAGCCCAATGGTTGGAGAACCCATATACATGATGGGATTTGGTGTAGGTGTACAAAGCTTGTCTCGTTTTATTGCCCTTTACTCTCCAGGGCTTCCTTGGCTTGAGCCGCTACTGCGCGCCGTAATTATGGTCAATGGTCTCCTTAAGTTCAATAAGGCGTTTAAAACGATCTGTAAAGATTTACATAGCGCCTTGCTGCAAGCAGATGGCCATGAAGTCAACGAGCTTATTACATCTCTTCACTTTCATGATGATTATATATATCAGGATGGGGATGTCGAAATTCGTGCAAAGATTCTACGCCGTTTTTGGGAATCACGACGAGGGCTTATGTCTGAACAACCAGAGGGTGGTCAATATCCTGTTAGCAAAGCTGGCCTTGGTTATATTGGCGTCTTGGAGCAGTTAAAAGGCATTCTAACAAGCCCGGACAACTTTGATGGCGCCCAAATGCTCGTCAATAGTTCAGTGCCGGTATTAGTTGTACAGTCTACAGAAGACGTATTTGTAAATCCTCGCAATGCCGCGATTTATCAACCCGACAAATTGCCGCCAGAAAGGAAATTAGTAACCGGACTTGTTGATGCGTTGGATGAAAATTCGGTGCATGTCAGTTGGTTGAAAGCTGGGCACGAGGTCGTTCAGGAGCGAACTTCATTCTTGCTTGGCTTGGTGTCGCAGCTTGCGCAAATGTGTGGTGTACATCCAGTACTACCGGAAAATAAAACTGGAGACGAAGTAGAAGAAGACATATTCGACGTGATAGCATTAGCTGAAAGCAAAAAGAAGGCGAAACTCAAGGAACTAGCAGATGCCAAAGCTGCCAAAGAAGAAGAAGAGCGAAAGTCTGAAGAGGCCAAAAAGGAAGCCAAAAGGCTTAAAAAGGAGGAAAAGGCCCGAAAGAAAGAAGAAGAAGCTGCTTATGAAGCTAAACTACTCGAAGAGGAGGCTAAAGAGAAACTGGAGGAACAGATGCGCTTAGAAGCCGAGGCTGCAGAAGCGAAAGCTCATGAGGAGAGGAAGAAGGCAGATGAGATAGCTGCAAAAGCAGCCGAAGAAGAAGAAGAGCGCAAGATTCGAAACGCCACCGAGAAAGAGCGCCGCAGTAAACTAGCTGCAGAGCGAAAAAAACGCGAACAAAAGGCTGCAAGGCGCGCCGAGATGGAGCAGTTTTATGAGCGAGAGCGTCTTGAAAAGGAAAGAAAAGGCGAAGCGAAAGAAATGGAGAAGATGGAAAAGGAGGATCGACGCTCTCGTTTTGCCGCCGAGTATCAAAGGTCTGTCGAGAACACGGCGCGCAGTAAGCGCATTGCTGCAGCCAAAGCTGAGGCCCTGAGAATCAAACGTAGGGAAGAGGCCATCAAACGTGTAGAGGAGAAGCTCAATAGAGACCGCGCTAAACGATCTGAAGAGCGAAGAAAAAAGGCAGAAGAGTCGATTAAAAAGATACAATCTGAATTTCTAGTTCTTGCGGGAGAAGCAGACGGCGGTTACGACATAAAAGCAGACTCTAAGGACCCTAACGGAATATTTGCTATCATCGGTTCGTGTCACAAAATAATGCACGACTTGCTAGAGTGCAGAGAGAAGCAAGTAGAGTGCATGAAAAGACAAAAACTTGTTGAGCAAAAATACCAATTATTTAGAAATCAAGTTCAAAGCGTGGATCATGAGATCCGACTTCTGCGTCGTGCGATTCGTTTGATCGAAATTAATCCGGCTATCGTCGGTGCATCTCACGGGGATTCCGAACCTGACGAATTACACGAGCTTAAACGTAATCTTGCGAATAAAGAGGAAACATTTCTTGAACTTACGGCGGTAGCCAAATCTCGTCAAGATCAGCTTTCAGCCGCCAATGCGGCAGTACAAAAACTGAAGCTGGTGACACGCGAGCGCGATGAGCTGATCCAGTTTCGTATTAAAGAAATGCAAAATATGGAAGAAAGTCTCAGCAATAAGGCTAAACATTATCGAAATGATAAGGAGCGCTTGAATGAAAAGAGAGAAAAACTTGCTGTTAAAGAGGCGACGCATTTGCGCCGATACGAAGTTCTAACGAAAGAACGAGAAAAGGTTCGCGCGCACAAAGGTAAGACAATTGATAATGATGCTTGGATAGAAGGCGTCATGCAGAGGTCTCAAACGAAAGAGCTGAAAGCTCATTTGAAACAAGAGGCGAAAGCCGAATCAGATAAAATCGACGAAATTCGCGAGGAGATGCGAGAGCTCCGAGAGCAGATGTTTAAATTGGAAGACGAAATCGCGAGAAGTAAGCGAGATTCAGACAAAATCGGCGTTGCTTGCAAATCTTTTGTTAGAGAATACAATAAAATCTCTAAAGTATCATTGGTAGACCTCTCGTCGGAACTAACCAAAGAGCAAACTGTCGCGGAAAAGACCGACGACAAAAAAGTACGCGATGCAAAATTGCGCGCGCTACAGGAAGAGACGAGCATGGAAAAGGCTGCGGAGGGCGTTATTGTAGACTCTGTAGACTCTGTTCGCACGAAAGACTATGAATTGCGCACGAAAGATGAGCGCCGGTTTGTCGGTTTGGATTTAGTCATGAACCCCGAAGCGTATCTGCATGTATCGATGGTAGAGGCGGAACAAATGCGTTTTGACGAAGATTACCAATGCGAGTTAATGAAAAGCGATCTTGACCGCATTTTCAAACTGCCCGAACAGATAAATCTTGCCATGCCGTTCTTGCACACACTCAAAGAGGTAGAGGCCCACCGATTGCTCAATCTATACTGGCGAAGCAAAGATGATGCATATTTCAGAAACAAAGATTATATGTACCAAGAAAGTGGAGAAGATGCTGTGACTGATGGAGACGATACTGCGACAAGCTCTGTAAATGTGAAACCTTCGGACATGCACGAAGCGGAAATAGTGCATGACATTTTGTGTAAATTGGCGCGTCGCGATCGCGTTCGAGGTAAAGGCGCAGGAGATTCATACACGCAAGCTGAAGCAGATTGGCAATTCATGGACAAAATTTTGAATCCCGAAGTCTACAATATCCATTACAGAGAAGACGATATTGCCTTGCGCCCGGTAGTTAAAGATTTAACTTTTAATGCCGTTTTCATGCAGAATATGGTTACCGAGGGTTCAAAGATTACTCCCGTGGATCCTGAGAGCCAAGCACATTTGCGTACTCGTCGCGATCCTCTTGCTTCAAAGGACCCTGCATTTGATGGAAATCAATTCCAAGAAACGCGCTATCGATATGAAGACGGCGAAAAAATTTTCGATGATACGTGGCGTTGCCCTTTTAATCGCGAAGAGCTCCTGGCAATACGTGCACTCCCAGACTTGAATGATTGCACGGACGATCAAATTCGCGCAAGACGTTTGCTAGACATGTTTTACGTTAGCGAGAATGAAAGTATAATGGGTAATTCTCGACTCAAATCGATGTATTCAGTGGCAAGGCGTATCAGTGAGTTTATGATTAATTGCGACAAAGAAGCTGTTTTAGAAGCCAAAGCTAAGCGCATCGAGCGTGCAGTCATAAGAGGTGTTCCAGACGAGCCTCGCAGCAAAGAAGACGAAGAAGATTCTGTGCGAATAAGAGAAGAGCTTGCCGAGGTGAAAAAACGAATGGCGACGGAGGATGGTTCCGATATTAATCGGATATGGGGCTCATGGGATCAAGTGCATCCTGCATCGGGGGGGATTGAATCTCAAACGTCCTACTTTTTGAAATCTGCATTTGATCCAAGCAGAGACCACCCTGCAAACTACGGGCTGCATGATGAATCGCATTGGTTAAAGACGAACAAAGTGCAAGTTATTGATCATGTGACAAAAAAGAAATTGCCAGAAAATCCCTCAGAGTTGCAGGAGCTATCACTTGCTGCCATTTCAGCGCTACCTGGCTCGAAGCCTACCCATTTCGACAGTCACGAGAATGATCCGTCTTCCGATTATCTTATCTGCGAGAATTTGAAAGAGTTGGCGCTGATGGAAGTACGCAGAATTAAGGGCAAAATAGTGCTTTTAGCGAACCCAGAGCCCTTGGTCGTATTTGAGACTAAAGATGCAGTTCTACAATCTAGACAATCTCGCTCCCATCGTTTCGAAATCCCTAATAGAGACGACCAAAAAGTGCTCGAAGTTACTGTTTCGATAATTTTCCAAGGTAATTTCGCAAACAAGGGGTACAAATTGGGGCGCCTGGCTGCCGGATTGTTTCGCTTACCGGACGAGCGTGATAAGAACGCGAATCCTATGCCGGTGTCCGTCGGGTTTTCACCCTACAGCATGCAGGCTCCTAATCTGCCTGAGTCGTTAGGTAGAGTGGTCATCCTTCATAAACCGAAAAGACGCCCTATTAAGCCTGGTTTCTTTCAAATTGTAATAGGTGTGGCGTCGAATACAAAATACAGTATTGACGTTACATGTAAGATCGCAAAGGCGGCATTACCCGTTGTCGATGCTGCAATTTTAAAAGCGAAAGAAATGCAAGCGCGATTGCCCAATGTTTTACACGAGCTAGATGATCTGCAGGAATCTTTGCGGCTAGCCGAACGTAAACTGCTTGTTTGCCAAAAAATGATCAATGAAGCGCAGCTGGAGATGGATAAATCTCAGAGTGGCATGGGAATCGTCTCTCGCAAATTAGAAATCGATGACGAAGAAATGACGTTACTTGAAGACGAGCGCAAAGAACTTGAACGAGAGCTAGCCATTCTGGAAGTTGAATTCATGCAGTGGTCTGGCCTATATGCGAGTCGAAACCAGGAGCTCGACGATATTAAGGAAGGCATTAAGTTGATTTTTGAATTTCAGCGTCAACGCATTAATGAAAAGAAAAAGCTCAAAGCCGAGCTTGAACAAGCTAGACATGACTGTCCGGCGTGTATTGCAGCCTTAAGAGGCATAGTCGAAGCTACTAATGTAGCCACGACTTTAAATACCACGGTACAGGGTGCGTCTTCAGCTTGGGCCGTCAGCCGAGCGCCAAAATCAAGATCAAATGGCGGCCCCAGTCTTGTCACCCCTGCGGAAGAAGTCCGCCGTAGAGTAAAGCGGGAAGGATTTAACAACTTGGTCGTTGAGGAGCAACAGTGGTGCCTATTAGACCAGGCAATGAATCCGCACAAATACGAATGGTTGAAAGAGCAAGAAGAAGAAGAGGCGGAACATCGCCTCGCTATGGGAAAACTTCCAAAGAAAAAGAAATACCCTCCCGCTGTGGAAGCGTTTAAGATCCCCAAAAGCGAAGTTGTCTCCATAATGAAGCGCCCATTTGCGATGCTATCCAGAAAGGAAGTTGTGGTGCGAAAGTTGATGGTAAAGTATCATGATGACCCCTCCGTTCTCAAGCGTTCATTCGCAGCAGCTGCGTATGGTTTTGACCCGCATCGAGCAGAACGCACCCGCGCCAAAATGCCTTCCGCATATACGCAAGAAGAGCGCGACTGGGCAAGTGTTGATCGCATTTTGCATCCCGAAGTATGGAAGTTCTACGTAAACACGGACAAGGTGACTGGAATGGACCGCAAAAAGAAGGACGCAGAAAATAAAACTGAGCGCTTAGATGCACTAGGCGGTTTACACGCTGGGCTTTTAGAAAATAAAGTAAATGACGCCAGAAAAAATGCAGTTGGTGCAATGGGAAAAATTTTGGGAATGGGTGACGTGTTCGACAGAGAAATGCAAGGTGAAGGATTCAATGTCAACGACATGATTTCGGGTGCTCAAAAAAATCTTTCTAACCAAGAAGCAGCGAAAGTATCGCAAAAGTTTGTCTGTACCTTTACAAAAGATAAGATTATGCAGATTTGGAAGACCGCAAAGCACAAGCTCGCATCGGATGACGAACGGCGCGTATTCACGCTTCTGCAAAAATTCAATGGAACTCACGATGACTATATGGAAGCTATCGAAGCATCTCAAAGCCGCGACAAAAATAGCGTTCATGCTGGATCGCACATTCGCTGGCAGATCGCAGGATCAACACCGTCACATGACATTGATTTACGGGCAAGATTAGTTCTCAACGAAATAGACCGTGCTGCGTCGACAGCTAATCCATTTATGAGCAGCGATGTACTACATACTTCAGACCAGATGTTTCCTACACCAGTTCTCCGAATCCAGTTAGAAGAAGAGCTGGACAGAATTCTTGCAGATCAGATTAAAGATCGCGAGCGCGCCATGAGAGTTCGCATCGACTCCGATTCGGATAGTGATGACAGCAGTGGCGACGAAGCCGATCTACTTATGCAAGTAGACCCAAGTCTCGAAGGCGAAGAAAAGGTCTTGGCGGAAAGAGACATAATGGAAAAAGTGAAGAAGCGCGCGAAACGCAGGGAAAAGCGAAATGCAAAGCTTAAAAGCACTAGTGCGGAAGAAGACGTCATTAAGGTTAAGAAGAAATTGAACGTGAAGGGTAAAACCGGTAAAGAGTTGGAGGAGTTGCAGCTAATTAATCAGTTGGGCTTCGGTGGTTGCTTAGCATGTCGTTCTAATCCTTGCCAATGGAAGCCCTGTGTGGACGAAGCGACTGTCAAAGAAAGAATCGCTATTCTCGACAAAGAGGCCGAGCGAGTTCGTCTCGATAAAGATAGCCGCACTATCATTTCTGACATTGCTCTCTCTGCGCAATTAGGTGGAAATCGTGTTTTCAAACGCCTCGATTTGCTGGATGAGCTAAGTACGGAGTTGAAAGAGCTCGAACGTCATTTGCACCTCAACGACGTGGACAGGGAGCTCCATGACGCTTATTCCAGCAGAAAAGAATTCGTAGAGACAAAATCTCTACATGGTTATTCTATGATGCTCTGGACGAATAATGCACGAGTAGCTTTAGAAGCTCGACAACGTCGGATGGTCGCTTACACCGTAGCCAAAGACGTCGTGAACGACATTTTGGATTATATGCTTGAAGGTTGGTACTTCGGTGAAAGAGAATCATCCTTTAACGTATTAGGATTAGTGCCCAGCGTTGCAGTTGATGGGAAGTATGTTCGTGCAGGCCAAGGTCAGATTGACGCAGCCGGTGCAGTCATTAAAAAAATTAGAAAAAGAAAGGAAGCCAAAAAGAAAGGAGTTCTTCTTGACGAGCAGAAGCAAGGCACAATGCAGGAAAAGTCTGTAGCGATTCAGGAAGCGAATAATACTCAAATCAAAAGGCTTAAAGTTGCTCGTGATGGGAATAGGCACGAGCACATGCTTAACGAAACTGAGCAAACGCTGCGCTTTGGTCTATTTATGCTCGCGCTAATGTATTTCCGCGCCATGACTTTTCTGCGTAGAGAAAAGAAGTCTTGGAGCGGTGAAGGTGATGCTTTAGGAGCAGCCAAAAAGCCAAAAATGATGACCGACGAGCGCATGCAAATGGTCGAAGAAGAGAACAGAGCTATTGCCAGAAAGAAAAAAGTCGACCTTGTTTTAGCGCGATGTAAAGTTGGAGAAGCCCGTCGAAAAGAGCGTGAAGATGCCGAACGGAGAGAGGCAGTTTTGGAATTGCAAAAGGTTGTGAGGCGCCAAAAATTGGAATTCGGAAGTGTTATTACGATACAACGCGTGTATCGGGGGCACCTCGGGCGGAAGGCAGCGAAGCGCTGGGCCCTAAAGAGAGCGGAACTTGGTGCGATGAATGCTTTACTTCATGCCACTGCTACATGCATTCAGCGTGTATATCGGGGTTATCTTGCCAGAGTACTCACTATTCGCACACGTGCCGAAATGGCTCAGTTCATCGCTCTCATGCGTGCCCAGGAAGCGCAAGCGGACGAAGAGGTATTTTGGGAAACGCACCCTTGGCAACGTTTCAAACGAAACCAAAAGGAGTGGACAGACAAGAAGCTTCGGTCCGCGCACAGGACAGAGGTTCTTGGCGGAGCTCGATTGTCCGAAGAAGAAGAGGCGGCGCTTAAAGAGAGCGCCGTACAGGAAATTGACGAACAGCTTGAAGACGAATCAGACGATGAAAGTGTCAAGCCGCCACCCAAACAAGAAGAGCGCCACGAGTTTGATTTAGACGAGATCGGCGACGATGATTAGATGTAGATTTTTACATTAAATATAATTTGTAATATTTATAAAATTTGACGCGTCCCTTGTATTTTCCGGGAATGACTTCCTTTCGGTTAGGGTTAGGCTTCAGAGCCCTTGTATAAAACGTAGGGGATGTTCGATGCTAATGTCGCCATTTTCGGCAACATAACATATAATAGTGACACCATAGAAGTATACAAGGTCCACATGGGCTTTACAACAGATTTTTGCAACGCATTAGCAGTGCAAGAGCATCTTTCAGACGAATAATTGAATCCTTTAACAAGTCTACTGAAGTCAGCACATCTGAATCTGCACTGCTCAATCTATCTTCGTAAACGAAAGGCTTTTGTATGTAATAGAGGAAGTTTGTCCAGTGAAAGAGGGTAGAACCGAGCACGATAGAATCTTGGCTCAATGTGCCATTGTGCTCCGTCATGTAGTACTCTAGTATTATAGATAACATGTCACATGCTACGGCCCCACTCGAATATAATCGAGAGACGCCTGGATCTGTAACCATAGTAGAACGAGAAGTAAATAGAGCTAGTTTTACCAATTTCAACAACACTGCAGTGAACTCACACCCAGGTTTCACCAACCAGGGTAGCAAAATCAAATTAGCATTGTCATGTTCTTGATATCCTTGACTTTCTGTCTGGGCAATAGAATAGAATATAGGCAAAAAGTATTGCAAAATATCTCCCTGTTCCAGATTGTAATTAATATCCATGTCATATCGATCATAATGGTCGATGAATCGAGAGTCTGGACAAGTTGTGTTGCTTCCAATATAATTTAAATACTTCGGTTTCCGATCTTCCTCGGTCAATTCTGCGGGCAAAGTATTTCCACAAAGCAAACGAGATAAATTCATGCACTCTTCGATACGAAACTCCAGTACTGGCTTGGATCTTAAGCATTCGTCCGTAGTGCCGCTGGTCGAAAGCGGAAAATGAGAATTAATGTCTTTGTGAGCGAAGTTCGTTGTCATAGAATGTTTAATGGTATCTTCGATTGTCGCATAATACAGAGAACTGCAAAAGAGTGTGCTTTCAATCACAAAATGATTACCCGACATATCACAGTTTGATGAATCCAGTGACTCTGAGGACTTTCCATTCAAAACTTTCGATCCGGAATGTAGTCCGGAGAGAATTGGAACAAGCAAGTCTTCATCCTCAAGTACCCAAAGAGAAACCGAACGAGAGATGCGGCTACATAAGCTCGCAAGTTTAGAAAGACGCGTATTCTTGTTTCCAAAAGAGACAGGAAAGCCGCGATCCAGAATATCTGCACTGAGTACACTTTGTGCTTGCATAATCACAGCAGCTTCTGCAATGAACTCGAGCATATCTTTAATGATTGAATGAACGTATTGACGAATTCTAGTTATCACAATAAAAGGCAAATTTGCCCATATTGCCGAAGGGTCCTCGTCGTCGTCGTTATCTATCGTGTGTCGGTCATTGCCCGCGAGTAAAACGAGCATCTGATCAAACACGGAAGCACAAGTAAACACGCGCCGCAATAGCCGATCCATGTCATCACATGATTCCTTATAAACTTTACTTTCGTCGTCAATATCATTTAGCGTTGTCAAAGCTTGTTGAAATGAGATTCGCAGCTCAGTTCTAACTATACTGATTAAAAAAACAGCGAACTGACCCACTGGTGGACTACCACTCTTGTTATTATCGCCATCCTTACATGAATTAGCTAAGTTACCACTTGAACTTCGATGAAGGTCCACAGACCCAGCATCATCGAAATGACTGAATTTGACATTAGTTCCATCATCAGGCTCCACTGACCAAAGCACGGGCACCAAACTTTCATATTTTTTCGAATCATTAGACACATCAGTATTTAATTCGTATGCTTTAGTCATATCTATGCATTCTTTTAACAAAAAATAGCATGCTTGTAAGGTAGTATCACGTATGTGGTCGCTCGCATAACCGTGGAGACCTTGCATTATAAGCAGTCTTAAACACATGGATGACTGGTGCGAAACAGAAACCATGATATGAACCTTCGCTTCAGCTGAAGAAAAAGTGCCATGCTCTAGAATTTTTTCATTCTGTATACTTTTTTCACAGAGAGACGAACATAATGTTGCCTTATGAAAAACATCGTGATGGTAATTGTAAATCAAGACAATGGTATGCAATACTGATGTGGGAAAGGCAGTGTGATTGCTGGTGGCACAATTCATGATTTTTGCACACACCATCAAAACTTTATTTCGCATTTGGGCATTGTATTCAAAATTCCGTTTGCTATTTGCAGATTGCATGCATGAGATCCATGACACACAAATGTTTTTAAGAATGCTTAATATGCATTCAACACTTTCCAATGGAACTACAGCTGCATTATTTGTGCCCGAAAATGCCACAGCAATAAATGTATCAATATAAGCTTGTGCGTTTTCTGTGAATATAATATCTGACTCAATTGATATTTCCCGCAGAATCATTAGGGATGCTCTATTGATCGAATGTGCTTTCAGTATCTCGGTGTCAGCATTCTTAGTTTGCATCATGCGCACCAGAAAGGAAATAGTGACAGAATCAAAAACCTGTTTAACAAGATCATTTAACATGCTAAGTTCTGCATGGCTAATTTCTTTCCTGTGCTCAACATTATTATCATGAGGAACGATGCGAGGAGGGGCTAGAGGCACAGGTACAGAATGCAATATAAATGTTCTCTTTGCACAGTTTGCATGCTTATATTTTTCCAGTAACGACGCCGTTAATAAAACGGCAGCAACCATTTCTTCTGTCCCTATTTTGCGGCGCGCGCGAAGCTGCTCGGTAAGATTTTCACCTGTGACTTTGTTGAGACTTAAAAGAGATCTGATTTTTGAAAGTGAAGCGATCATTGCTCGAACTTAATATCACATTAAAAGAATTAATAAATAAACAGCCATACCTAAAATAGAAATACTCTAACCCTAATGCTTACCCTAATCATTAGCGCGTGTGTAAAGTGAAGGCTTGTATTTTGGACATACCAAACGTTGCTTCAAAATTTAATCCAGAATCCAAATGAATTTGCGGTCAATAATTTCATCAGACAAGGTTGTTACAGTTTTGCTTTTCTTTGACGCTTCAAGTTAAGAGCACTAAAACATCCACTCCTCATTTTTTTTAATTATGTCTGAATTTTTTGAGAGCGAAGATTATGATCTCCAAACTTTTACGGGATCACGAAGCAATCTCGCTCACTTCAAAAGAAAGCCTGAATTACAACAATACGAGTATGAAGTTTCTTATATCAATACTAATAGCGATGCAAACTGGCTGAATTTTCCTAAACGCTCACGTAATGTTCAAACACATCTGGAATCAACATCGTTAACTTCAGGGCGGCATGAAAATGCACCAATATTTTCTGCTAATATTCAGCACAACAATCTTAGATATCTTTTCGGCACCAATTACAGTGCCCAAGATAAAATTAAATCGGACACAATTCTTAATGAACATTGTGAAAATATTCAAAGACATACAGAGACTCAGGCAGTGTTTAAAATATTTAAACCAAATGTTAAAGTCGACCAGATCATTCACAATGCACCATTTGAATCCTTGCCATTTAGGGAGCCAACTTTGAATGCTTCTTTGACATCGATGTCTGTCGGTGCTGACAGGAGAAAGCTTGTTTTAAGTGATTATTACTCTTTACAACGCACAACGACCACATCTAACATAAGTACTGTTGATAGTAGTAATCAAATGGATGTGGAGCCAACACAACAAGATAGTAATTGCCGTTCATGCTTAAAACTCTTTGGCCTTAACAGTAATTCAATACCTAAGGTTTGCTACTTCTGTTTAAAATCGTATTGTGAAGTATCCTGTATCGCAAAATGTGACAGTTGTATGGAGCAGTTCTGTAGAAATTGTTCCACCCCAAACCATTTCACACAACATGGAAATATGATTTGTATTGATTGTTGTAATCGTGTGCTGTAGAAAATGAACTGGATATTTGCAATGAGCCTTTTTTAGGGTTCACTCGCAGCTTTTCCAGAGTTGGTTCAAGGGTTAAGGGAAACCCGCGTTGGAAGTAGCGTGAAGGTCGGTTGATGACACATTATTTGTTTGCCCTTTCATCATGCCTACCATTGAGGCGGAGGTGTACCTCAGTGAAAGTATTCGAAAAAAGGAAGATATGGGCGACTCAAAAGCTTCCAAGCTGAGTGCTCTGACTTGCTGTCATCATGGCATGCCCTCCCTGTTATTCCAGTTGGTCGCTCGTGACTAACCGGTTTTTATTTACATATTTTATGTTATATGCGTGCTTAATTAGTGACTGTGTTTAAAATAAAAACAGCGATATATTGCGATTCGAGGAGCATATAAGTTGTACGTGAACAAGAGCAGATAGTGCAAACCCGCAAATTGCGTACCTTACAACTGCGCAAAATTAAGACTGAGAATTGACATGCTCCTCGAACCGCAATTTTGTGTTAGGATCCCACCTTCGACCGTCGCGGTCGAAGGGTAGACAGGAGCTCTTTAATTGGTGCGATAAGGTTTTATTCTCTTTATGATCTCTAAGCAAGTGTTTGTATTTATTACATTCTTATATTTTGCGTAGTTTGTGTCGTATCATATCGGTGATATACTTACAGTAAATTTACTACTTGATCAATAGTAATTTAGTCAATCGATATCGATATCTCGCAGCTCACGTGATTGCAGGAGATTGATTGCATTATCTGCATTTAAAAACGTTTATTAACCCGTTCTTCTTCTCTGACCTAATGTCTAGGAGGAATAAAAAAACCACTCTCGCTCCCCGAGCTGAGGAGGTGGCAAAAGCTCCTACAACCTCAAACAACTCACCACGAGGTGACCGCGCCCTATCACCCTACAGCACACGGAATC
>JACCDO010169207.1_pt1 | contig 21625 bp, 12 predicted proteins | sample 7446101 | NCBI WGS metagenome assembly JACCDO01 (sample SAMN15323440, study PRJNA562643) | freshwater metagenome | isolation source: river surface water | place: USA:Blue River Watershed | collected 2017-08-16
TCGAACATCGACAAATTGAAGCAAACCATGCAAGATCTAAAGCAGCAATTCGACCACAATGTCGACATAGTAGAAAAGGCGAGACAGAAGGACCAAGAACACATTAGGCAGTTGAGAAACCAACTTTTAGAGATAGAGAAAAATCAGTTACATGTTGACATGAAGCGTGATGAGCCAGTAGTCGTAGAAGAAAGCAGTACTCGTGAGGTAATTAGTACCCCGGACGCTAGAAGAAAGGGTCCCAGCAGCACTGAGAGTGACTCGACCATTGACTGGGTCATAACCGAAGCCAACACCGAGATCAAAAGGCTTAGAAATAGAAGCGAGACAATAATTCAGAGTCAATCAATCAACGAGTCCGATCGGCTGCAAGCCCAGTTACAAGAAGCGCTGAATATCATAAAGGAACAAGACAGACTCATCCACTGCGCATTAGTCGGCGCACTACCCAAGACCAGGGACATAAGCGCAGTTACAGCTGTAAGTGATATACAAGCAGACATCGAGACGGAGTGTGACAGCCCAGCGGAGGATAGAGCGTACTACGAGTCACCTACTCACGGCGATGCTAGCTTGTCACCGCTCGTCTTGTGCTTGAACGACGACGAATTCCCATGTGAAAATGGCATCACTCCCAACACCATAAAGGCTGTGAAGGCCTGGTTCAAGTGAAGTTCAACCACCAACACGCACTTATAATGTAAATAATTATTGTAAGCTTATTACTGCACCATTTCACTCTGCAAGGGTCATACGACCTGCTATAAACACGACACTATCAGCGTGAATGAAGACGTCGAGACGGTCAACGGGTCAAGCGCCGGTACCACACCGGTCCTTATCGCCAAAAATCAGCGACGCCAGTCAGATGAGAAAAGTTCCAGTCAAGCGAGAAACCTTTCAGTCAAGCGAGAAAGCTTTCAGTCGTTGAGATGCCACGCGAGGAGGATGATAGTCGCTTTGCGGCAATGCATTCGTCGCACCTCTTCAAGCGTTCTTCCCAAGCAAAGCATAAAGTAAAGGTTGACGATCGATTTAAAGAAGTCTTACAGGATAAAAAGTATGTCAATGTACCAGGAAAGGTTGATAAATATGGACGCAAAAGGAAAAGTAAGAGTGCAAAGGAAGAGCTGAAGGAGTTCTACACTATTGATGAAGAGGATGGAGTTGATGAAAAAGTTGAAAAAGTAGAAAAAGTTGAAAAAGGAAAGAAGGCGGGAGTATCAATGGAAAATCGTCTTGATTACTTGAACAAGTTATCGCGAGGTGACATAAGTGGCGACAGTAGCGACGATGATAGTGACGACTCTAGCAGCGACGATGAAGACGATGAAGATGATGAAGACGAAGATGAAGTAGTTGATTCCAACACCAAGTCTGCTTTAGCCATAGATGATGATGAAGTAATAGAGGACGAAGGAGGTGAATCTACTAGAAGATTAGCAATACAAAACTGCGATTGGGAGAATCTCAAAGCAGTCGACATACTTAACGTACTAAAGTCCTTTTGTCCTGCTGGCCGCACGATAAGAAACTTGACTATATATGCATCTGATTTTGGTATGAAACGAATGGAGGAAGAGTCCAGATATGGACCACAAGGAATATGGGAGAGTAGCGCGGACGCAGAAGCCAGCAGGGACGATGACGACGAAGAGGTGTACACGGGAATCGACAAGATTAATGACGACGAGGACGAGGACGAGGGCTCGGAAGAAGAAGAAACTACGAAGCACGGGAAGAAGGACACGAGTGGTGATTTTCGTCGTAAATCAGGCGCCGTTGGCATCGTGCTGCAAGACGATCTGGTGGTTCGCGGCAAAGCAAAGCCAGATCGAGACCGCAGCAGCGGGCAGGAGAGTAAAGGAGGCAAAGCCAAGTCGAGTGACTACGACGTGGTTGCACTGCGCAAGTACGAGCTATCAAAACTCCGTTATTACTTCGCTATCGCGGAATGTGACAACGTTGAAACAGCAAATATTTTGTACGAGCAGCTGGATGGAGTGGAGTTAGAGCACTCTTCGATGGTGTTTGACCTGCGATTCGTCCCTGATGACATCACATTTGATGGCAGACCGGTGAAGGACTCGTGTCAAGTGGTACCAGATAACTATAAAGCACCTGACTTCATAGTCAACGCACTGCAGCACACCAGCATCGAGTGCAGTTGGGACGAAGGAGAGCGAGAGCGAGAGAAGAAGCTGACAAATATCTCGTCTTGGCGCATGTTGAATGAGAGCGATTTCCAGCAGTACATCGCCTCATCAGCTAGTGAAAGTGAGGATGATGAAGAGAAAACCGCCTTGAAACGGCGGTTGCTGCTCGGTAACGATGACGGCGACGACCACGATGATTTCTTTACAAAGGAGGCGAGTGACGGCGACGAAGTGGCTAGTGATGACGATGAAGAAGCCGGTAACATGACCTTTTCTTACGTTCCTAATGTAGGAAAAGAGTTGTTACAACGGATGAAAGACCGCGAGAAGCAGGAGACTCCTTGGGAGGCTAAGTTGCGCAAGATGAAGGAGAAGAAACAAGCAAGAAAAGCAAAGAAAACTGACGAGAATAGTGACAACGACAGCGATAACCTGGTGGGCGACGAGGACGCGCAGGTGGATCCTGCCGCGGTGGACAACCTGGAATTCTCGGATGACGAGGTGGAAGCCAGTAGTTCAAGCAAGAAGAAATCGTCTAAATCGAACAAGTCAAAGTCAAAGGCGAAACCTTCTGCCGATCAAAGCGTTGAAGAGCGCGCGGATGGAAGGAGAGCAGCTAGTACAGATGAGTTAGAGAAGCTATTAGGACCCGGCAAGCAAGACACGAAGGAGTACGACATGAGGGCCATCATCAAGCAAGAGAAGCTGAGTAAGAAGAAGAAGAAGTATCGCGGCGACAGCGGCGCCACAACAGACGAGTTCCACATTGACTTGCAAGATGACCGTTTCAAGGCCCTCGTAGACGGTGACAGCCGGTTTGGTATAGACACAACATCCGCTGAATACAAAGAGACCAAAGCGATGAAGGAGTTGCTGCAAGAGCAGTCCAAGCGGCGACAGAGCAAGCAGAGCACCTCCGACAGCGCACCTCGCTCTGCGCAGGAGTCCGGCGCCAGCAAGGCCGTCGATCAATCCCTAATTGATCAACTAAAACGTAAATTTGGTACCACTAAAGCAGCCACAAATGAGAGCCAGAAGAAGAAAAGAGTATAATATTTATGCATGTATACACTCAGTAACTACGCTATCGACGCGGACAAGTTGGGCACAATTCTGTTGTTGAAGAAGTTCAGAATGACGTTGCTAGTGGCGGCGACCTTGTCCATGTTGCCCTTCAAGCGCGTGATGGGCTCGATGCAGCTCCGCATGTCCGCGATAAACGTTGCCATGCTGCGATACCTACCGCTTTGGATTTTGACGCGTACCGCAGACACCGACGGCATCTGAAACTTCTTGTTGGTGCTAGCTAGCGTTGCGACATCCTCGAACACGCGACCGTAAGGATGGTTCAGAACCATATCCAACGCCTTGTTGGGGTCCAAATCGCTGGGCACCTTGATATTCGCATCTATTTTGGAGTTGGCTAGCTCCTCTTCGTCGTCGTCACTCTTGTTCTCATCGCTGTCGTCACTCTTGCGCTTACGACCTTTCCCTTTGCGACCGCCTCTCTTGCGGCTCTTCTTCTCATCTTCACTATCTTGCTCTTCTACCCATTGAAGTCGCATTGCTTGCGTTGCTAACAGTTCCACAACCTCCGCTTCTACGTTCTCTTCTGTCTCATTCACGACCTCTTCCGACTCAGCCACAGGTGCTGTTCTAGACGCCAAGTCACCAAGTACGCCTTGCGCCGTGTCGCCGTCGGATGTGCAGCAAGTAGGACACTTGATGTAGTACGACTGCTTGCTCTCATATCCCAAGTCTTTCAATATGCGAAACTTGCCAACACTGTCGATCTCGTCTTGAGGCAAGCAGTCCTCGCAGTACGACGTCAGACAACCGATGCATCTGAATAACATACCACCAGCTGCTGCAGTGGAGCGGGTGCACATGGAGCACTTATGGTGTGGACATATGAACATGGCGGACGGGCGCGGGATGCCCGCAGTTTCAGCACAGTCCTGATGGAAGACTAGTGGACAATGTGCACATCTATACGTGCTTGGAGTGTCAATATGCTTAGCTTTGGCACACAGTGAGCAGAAGGACTGATGGCTCCAGATGCGCCCTCTCGTTGCCTTCGTGGTCTCTACAACCGCGCTTTCTTGCATCATGTTGTCACTGAGGATAGGCACAGCGCCGCCGTACCCGGTGCCCTTGCCGTCGACCATGACAATACGCATCTTCCTAACCCGTTTCGCATCGGAAAGATCGTCAAGAGTTACCTCGCGCGACTTCGCCACCTTCTTCTTCTTATATATCACATTACCTAGTTGACGCAAGTCTACTTCCTCTAGCATCTCCAGGCGGTCACGCAAGGTGGCTTGAGCCAGCTCAATAGGATCAACGGCAGCAGCGCTAGCTGCGTCACCTTCGTTGGACGCACCACTTGCAGCTATCTGCACCTTGTCACGCCCTTGTCGCTCCAACAGCAGGTCGAGCTCCGCATCCGGCATTTCTTTCCCCGAAGATTTGTCATTCTTATCACTTTCAATAACCGCGTTAGCACCGAAGCGAATCAACGAAGCCAACTCTCCTTTCGACATAGTCGCACCGCCGATTCCTAGCGCATTTGCTAGGTCGTTCTCAGCTGCAACTTCATTGATATCGTCGTTCTCATCACCATCAACATCTGCTTCAGCAACCATCGCATTGAGAAATAGTTTCTTTTCTGCTCGACTAACCATGCGCTCTTCAATACTACCTTGGCACACAAGGCGATACACACGCACTGGCTTGGTCTGACCTATCCGGTGCGCCCGCTCCATGGCTTGCAAGTCTACCTGCGGATTCCAATCACTATCATACAGTATAACGGTGTCGGCAGACGCCAAGTTCAACCCCAAACCACCTGCTCTGGTGGATATCAAGAATATAAACAGTTGACTATTCGGCGAGTTGTAACGTCGCACATCTAACCTGCGTTGCACACGGTTTGTCTCGCCATCTAACCTCACGAAGGAGTACTCACGCAACTCGCAATAGTCCTCTAGGATATCCAACATCGACGTGAATTGACTGAAGATCAACACCCGATGGCCGTCCTCCTTGAGCCTGGGTAGCATGCGATCCAACATCTTGAGCTTGCCACTTCCATTGACTATTTCCTCGTCAATTTCATAGGGATCTGGCATCAAATCAGGTAGTAAGTACGTGTGATTACACACCTTGCGCAGCTGCAACAACAAGTTCATTAGCTTGCGCCAATCGGTGTCAACACTCATGTTATTCAACGATTCTTTGCTCGATTTCTTGGTAATTTTCTTTGTTTCAGTGACTGGCGCAGTCAGCGACTGGTGCGAGGGTTCCCTTGATATCGCACCGGTCGCACTGGTGTGGTTGCTGCTCTCTCGCATCACCGTCTCGATAGTATCCGAGTCTAAACCACACAGTAATTGCTTATAAACTTCAACTTGGTAAGACGTTAGCGGCACCAACATAGTGATTTCCTTTCTTGAAGGCAACACGATGTTGACCTGGTCCTTGACGCGGCGCAACATGAAGATACACAGCAACTTGCGTGCTCGCCGCAACAAGTTGGAGTCGATCACGCCCCGAACCAAGTCAAAGCCGTCTTCGAAGCAAGCTAACGAGTTTTGCGTGAATATTTCCGGTGAAAGAAAGTGTAAAAGGGCCCATAACTCGCGTAGATTGTTCTGTAGCGGGGTACCGGTGAGGATGACGCGACACAAGCAAGGAACTGACCGTAATTTCTCACTTAACTGTGACTTTTCGTTCTTCAAACGGTGCCCTTCGTCGACGATAACCGTTGTCCACATGTACTTCCGCTTGAAGAAGTTCACTTCTGATACAAGCATTTCAAAAGTTGTAACGACTATATCGAACTCGTTGATGTCGTTTAATTCTTCTTCTTTGATGCGCATGCGCTCGTCTTTGGGGCCGTGGAAGCGCACCGCGCGGAATGAAGGACAAAATCTTTCTATTTCGGCTATCCAGTTAGAGAGTACCGACAGCGGGACGACCACCAAGTGCGGACCGCGGATATTCATGGACTCCTGCATGTACGCCAGGAAACCGATCGTTTGGATGGTCTTGCCGAGGCCCATCTGGTCCCCGAGGATCATGGGCATGCCGTGCTGAAACATGTGCACCATCCAACTGATGCCATGGAACTGATGCTCATGTAATTCGGCCTTTAAAATTGTTGGTTGCTTCAATATATTCACACCCCGAAGAGCGTATTGCACTTGACTCTCATTACTAGTGATGATATCATCATCCACGTGGTCGTCGGGATCCTCCTTCTCGGGGACTTCCTCCTCCTCGTCATCCACGGGATCGACAGCGACGCTACTGACCTGATTATTCGGAGTCACACTGTGGCTCTCAGCGCTCTTCTGCTGCACCTCGTTACTATCTACAACAACATCCATCTGAACAGGCAGCAACTCACCGTTTTCTGACACAGGGTTGAGCCCGCTATTAGGTGCCGCGCTACTACTAGGTACTGCGCTGCCCAGTCCTGGGAACGCCGCAACTGCGTGCACTTGACCATGAGAACTCATTTCTTTCTTCTTTTCTTCTCTTTTTTCTTTCCGTTGGAAATAATTCTTGTCAGATAAGAATGGCTTCAACAAGGCGAGTCTCTTCTCGAGGTACTCGTCTCTGCGCCTTTTTGTCTCGTTCAACTTGCCGCGCAATTCCTTGTTATGCTCCAACACGGTGCCGAGATACGACTCCACGATGCCATACTTACCCAAGGTTAAGTTGCGATTTCCCTTGAGGACTTCTGTAAAGACGAGCGAGCGAGTGAGTGAGTGGTGCGTTGACGTGAGAGGGAGGGAGAGGCGCGTACCTGAGGTTAATTTCTGTCGTTTTTTCTCTAATTCTTTCTTTTTTTCTTCTCTTTCAACAGCTTTGCGACGATCTCGTTCATGGATACTAATACGGTAGTTGACTTTATTGGCAGGCATCCTCTCTATTACTTGACTAGCGATGGCTTTATTCAATCCTTTCAATGTTAATGCATTGAATGATGCTGTTTGCTGACCCTTCTGATGTTCAAAATTATTTCTTATATATGCTCTTATAGATGGTAATGTTGCACCAAATTTTCCTTCATTTGCTTCTACAGCTAGTATGACCATTTGTTCATAACTTAACTTATTATATACTCTTTTATCCTTTTTGGAAGTACCATCTGGAAGTACTCCTCCCAAACCATCATTAAAATAAGTAACATCTGCTGCACAACTTCTTTTGGGTAATTTCCTAACAGTCAACATATATAATTCATACTCTTCATTAGTTCCAACCCATAAGTTCCATTCACTACCTGATAAATCTTCATCCGTAACTCTTCCCTCATCATTTTCATATACTACCTGATGCTGCATTGTTTCCGGATTAAACCCCACCACAGATCCAGGATAGAACGCATCGTCACCATCCCAGTAGATCTCAATGTGGCTGCCCACGAGACTGGCATCAAGGAGCTGCGGCTTCTCCTCAACGGGGATGCTGCGGTAATACTTAGCCATCTCTTTATTTATCTATTCTGGGGTGGTCATGAATCATGATTTTCAAAACGTGGTGGTACCGGTGTGCCAGGCCCTATCCGTTGTCCGTTTGAGCAGTTGACAGCCCTTTTAGGGAGTACTCGTAGGTCGAGGTGGGGAGATTAAGACGCAGTTGATTATATTACACATAAAAGCGGAAAGAAATTTAAAATTTGTTGTTGGCGAGATCCGCCACTCCAATAACCAGGTCTTCAGCCCGTTTCACGACTGCCTTCTCCATACTGGATGCATACGGCACTGGCGCATCGTCCATGCACAAGCGCTTGATTGGCGCATCTAACTCGTAGAATAATTGCTCGGATACTAGGGCAGATATCGTTGCACCGACTCCGCCGGATAGTGTTGACTCATCGAGAATAGCTAACTTGTGGGTTCGCTTCAACGACTCTTTGATGGATGCCATGTCGAGTGGCTTCAACGATCGAAGCTCCAATAGGTCGATTTCCACATCTGGATGCTGCGCCTTAAGTTGCTCAATAGCGATTTGTGACTCTTTTACACCATGTAAATAGGTTAAGACAGTGACTGCCTTGCCGGCGGCGACCGCTTTGTCCGAGGCCTTGTTCAATAGCGCGGCTTTATTCAACGGCATGCAGTTATCTAGCTCGACACTTCCTTTGGTATCTTTCATCATTTTCACTGGCAAAAACAAGATACCAGGTCCGTCATCACGAATCATGGACTTGGCCAAGCCATAGGCAGCTACTGGTGATGCAGCAGTGCAGATTTTCAACCCAGGGATACCCATAACGTACGCATGAAATGGCTGTGAGTGCTCAGCACCTAGTGATTGGTTTGGCGCAGTGCCGCCCGCACCAATGATGGTCATAGGCATTTTGAATTGCCCACCGGTTGTGGCGTATGTGTTGCCAGCACTTGATATTTCCGCGATACCGTAGATCCCGAAGTTAGTGTTCATTAGCTCAACAATAGGGCGGTAGCCGTTCATACCTTCACCGAGTGCCTTGCCGATGAAGTGACCCTCGTCAATAATCTCATCAGCAGCTCTTAACTTACCAAAAGTTTGTTGAGTTAACTTTGGGATATTGTAGGACGAGCCAGCCTGCAAGTCCTCGGCGTGGATGGTAGTGGTTGGATCACGAACCATTTCCTCTAAAATCGCTAGATTGACGGCGTCGCCGATCGTCATCGTCCCGGCAACCGAGTCCGCGCGTAGTTTGGCAATATACTTATTGCATTCCTCTAATGCAGTTGGATTTGTGGTCTTCTTGGTGATGGCCTCGTACGAGCTTGGCACTTGACGTTTGTTGTAGTCAGTATCAGGTGCGTCCGGAAACTCTAACTGTTTGGCTAGTTCTCTAGGTGGCGGAGGAGAGTTTGTGGCAAATTCTACGGATTTCTTCACAATTTCATTGGCTATGTTCTTGTGTTTCTCTAGCTGCGCTTCAGTGATGCCAAGTTTGGCAGCACTTGCTTCGAAGATCTTGATAGGATCAGCTTCTGCTCTTGCCCATTTTTTCTCTTCTTTTCTTCCTCTTTCATGTTCAGGATCCGCAGGTGAGTGACCGTTGAAACGATAGGTATGTACCTGCAATATAGCTGGACCATTCTTTCTTACATGGTCAACAACAGCGCGACCAGCGCGCATGGTATCAACCATATTTTGCCCGTCAACCTTAAGTCCAGGAACTCCATAATGCTTGCCTTGCATGTACACATCCGAGTTCTGGGCGACATCTTGAGTGAAAGTGTTAATGGCGCGACCGTTATCAATGACTAGGAACAGGATTGGTAGGTTCTCCTTGGCAGCTGCGTTTAAACACTCAGCCATTCTACCGTTTTGAGCACCACCTTCCCCAATAAATACAATAGTAATGCGGTCATCATTCTTCATTTGCTCAGGATTTAGATGTCTATCGAGGGCGATTGCGCGAGCAGCACCTACAGCATATGGAAGTTGTTCAGAGACCAATGCCCAACCTCCTTGAAAATTATGTTCGACATCATATATATGCATAGATCCACCAGCACCTTTACAAGTTCCATCAACTTTGGCAAATAACTCTGCCATTATCTTATCTGGACTTACACCTGAAGCCAAAGCATGAGTATGTTCACGGTAATAACTATGTTTTTTATCACCAATTTTAATAGTATCAGCAACCATAGCTGGAATAGACTCTTGACCATTATCTAAATGCATAAAACCACGAATATTTCCTTGCATATATGCTTGGTTACATGCGTTTTCAAACAAGCGCGCTAATTGCATCTGTTCGTAGCCTTTTAATAAATCATCAGTGCTAACTTTTTCATATTTTTGAATATCAGATTTAGATAGTAAGAAGTGTACTGCCAATTGCTTCTTGACATCTTCCCATGAGATCAATGGTCTTGGTCTCATTTGTTGTGCTGATACAGGATCATCACGTACTTCTGCTAATGTTGAGTCTGATATTGGTACAATTTTAGTGTTTTGAGGTGCTTGCATCACCATGCTTAATTTAGAATAAATTCTTTTTTGGTTTAACGAGCGGAACGCACTCCCAGAAAGGAGATGAACCACGACGAGCACTACAACGAAGCGGATGAACATGATTACGTGCGAACGACACTACGTTGTTTGATTGTCTTGTCAGCACTGAAAGCAAAACATCACCGGCCCTTGCAGGCCGGAATTCAAAGAGTAAAGTAGGTAGAACATGAGATAGTAAACCATAATTATCTTCGCGTCGGTAATTAATCAGTGTCAGAGTCACCGGCGAAGTATGTATATGCCAGTTTTACAAAAGTCGGTGTGTAACTTACAACACGATCTACAGCTGTAGTAGACTAAGTGACCTACTCACGCGCACACAGTCGCGTTCACATGCACGTAGTAATACCTTTTAAAGACAATAGTATTATTTTTATATTCGAGGGAACTTGGAAAACCAAAAGGAAAAATCACTCCTGAATAGGATAGAGGAAAAGGTGGTTGATGCAATCCCTTGTGATAGCAGAGCGTCGCGGCTAGCAACACACACATCCTTCTCCGCTCTATAGTCTCGAGCCATGGCATCACTATTGCTGGCATCAGTTCGAGCGAAGATATCGAAGGAGAAGAAAATTTCTACAACATCCAAAGCAGTATTGGATGACCCTGTTCCCGTCCCCAAAGCAGCTACAGATGCGCAACAGACAAGTCAAACGAATACTACTGCAGCAGTCAATACTAGTACTAATGACTCACAAGGGGTAGATCTGTATGGATTTTTACGTGACAAAGATTATTTATTGACCGAAAAGAAATATCACCAATTAGAGGCAAAGAATACAAACATTAGAGACTTAGAGTGGTTTGGTTACCTAAAGTCGATTGGCGGCGCAGAAAACTTAAAACGAGCTGGTATATTTGAGCCATCAAATGATTTGAAACAACTAGTACGGCGTGGTATACCCACAGCATATCGTGCATTAGTATGGTCTCGTATATCATTATCCAGTGTTCACAGGGCAGCTTACAGCAGCGACTATTACACAACTCTGGTGACTAGAATCAACGAAATCCCAAGATCAGTTGCGATAGAGATTGAGAAAGATGTTGATCGAACATTCCCAGAACATGAATACTTTGGCATGGAGATAGGCATTGATTGCCTCCGTCGTGTCTTGCTAGCCTTTGCACTGCATTCCAAGGAAATCGGCTACTGCCAATCCCTAAACTTCATCGTCGGTATGATGCTCTTGTTCATGGAAGAAGAGGATGCATTCTGGTTGTTAGTTACGATTATTGAGAGGTTGCTGCCGCCTGATTACTACACCAAGTCCATGGTTGGGACCTACACGGACCAGTTGGTTCTGATGAATTTGATTAAAACTCATTTGCCGAAAGTTCATAAAAAATTATTGGAAGCTGCGGCACCTTCGATGCCCAGTGACGCTGCGGCGCTGAATGACGACTTGGAGACGAACCCGATCACCGCATCGGTCACTGTCCAATGGTTCCTCTGTTTATTTGTAAATACACTAAGACCGGAAGTATGTCTGAGGTAGCTCGCAATACCGACACTCACTCACTCACTCACCTACTCACTTACTCGCTTACTCACTCACTCACTTATTTACTTACTCACTTGTAGAGTTTGGGACATATTTTTCAATGAGGGCGACAAAGCGTTGTTCAAGATAAGTATCGCCCTCTTCAAGCACGCAGAGAAGTCGCTATTGCAAGCGAAAGACTGGGGTAAACTGCTGACGATCATAAGGAATATAGGCAGCGACATCGTGAACCCAGACCAGCTCATCGAGATTGCGTACAAGTCCTTTCATTCACCAAAGCAGAGTAAAGGCTGGTTTGCAGGGAAAGATGAGAAGAAGCACAACAACAATATCACCGCAAATCCCCGCCTTAATTTAAGCAAAGTCAATAGTATAATAGGTCAAGTGCCGCGGAAGTTGATCGGCATAGGCATCGCGCACATAGGATTAGACACCACCATCAAAGCACCAAGTAGTTCCACGGCCACCACAACAAGCGACTCCAGATCGCCCGATCCGCATGACATGTATAACTCGACTTTGCATGCAGATGTGGAGTTTGTAAGTCCAACGAGAAGTCGGAGACGTCCATCGTCAATCATAGAACCGTCTCACGTGTATCCATCGCCCGCTACCGACGATGACATCGTTGTCACTTCAGCCGAGTCCAAGGTAGAAGCACTGCCAACGGACAGCAAGTACAGCGCGAAGTCCGCCGACTCACCAGCCCCCAAGCAAGGCATCCGCAGGAGGAGCAGCATTCGATTTTCTTCGCATGAAATTGATGTATTAAGACAAAAATCAAGACCTTGTGTTGAGTTGCGCTACCAAAAGATGGAGGCAGCCAGGAAGAAGCCGACGCCGAACGCCAGCGACCCCCCAAGTGTATAATGTAGATTACGAAGGAAGAGGTATAATTAAAATTTCTTGCTAATACAAAATGCTTTTTCTTCGAGTACAATTTAATGCAGTTTATGATCGTTTCTCCTCTTGTTATATAGTTTTACTGTTAATACCTTGTGTTACAAGGCATGAAGGGTTATGGGTATTCTTCGTCGTCTTCTACTAATTCTACTTGCGATGTTCCTGCATCAGCACCGCGTGGTTCGAGCCTTTCTAATCGGATATGCAATAACTTTTTTGCTCGATCAACGGCTCTTCCAGATCCAGTTATTTGGACATATTTCCAAATTGTACCGTATTCTCTACTCGTTGAATCTGATATTGTTATTGACGCACCAGCTTTTTTCGCCAACTGGTTAATGTAAGATCCGCGTTTACCTATAATCCATCCCATTTTATACTCAGGTATAGGTAAGGACTGCGAAATCATATCAGTATTTGTACCATCAGCAGGACCCGTAGCTTTGTTAGAGCCTCCAACTTGAACAGTTTGACTTTCACTCATGATCACGCTGTTCTAAAAATTATAAAAAAAAAATATTCCTCGTCTTTCTCCACACTCACGGATAATGCTAATTACTTCAGTCTACGTACTATTATATACTTGCTGCACCTACTCAAATATTATAAATTAAACTTGTTAAATTAATGATTCAATCTCCACACTCTTAATTTAACAAATTCAATTATAACACCGATGGATGCGCTTTCGGACTAATGTAGTTAACGCTTACTAATTCGAGGATTGTGCTCTCTAACAAGAAGGTGATATAGTGAGTTTAATTGCGCGATGATAAGTAAGCGTGAATAATAAAGTCAATGGTGACAGGAATAAGGAGTAACTTCAGTATTTGGATGATAATAAGCGGTTAGAAAGGTAGCGTGAAAAGGGAGTTAAATAACGAGTTCTTGAACAAGCAAATCGATAATGCTTACCAGAATGACGCCGAGAATGTGCCGATGGGGCTCACTGTCTGCTTCGGTTGCCTGCCTCCCTCTCAGTGACGATCGAAGCACCACTGTTGCTCTCACAATCAATGCTATAGGCCCCTTCTCAATCTAGAAGAGTGAACTGGACTCGGGCTACAATGACGAACGATTTGTTTTTGAAAATAAAATAAAAGAAGAAACTTGACTAGCGAATAGCAGTTGCATCTGCGCTAGCACAGCTGGAGTTGCGCCTTTACTTCGGCGGGAATTTTCCGTTGAAAATATTATTTTTCTTGACTACTATTTGGGCGATTGATTCTTGATGATATTTGGGGAAACGCTGCCAGCATCGCTGCCAAATAGCGTCGCGGGGCATGTCTTCCTTGTCTAAAATTGGAGGTCTTGGAAGGAGAGACGTGTCCTTGCTACCGGCCCAGGAGGGCCGCTTTTGTTTGAACATCGAGGATGAAGGTGTGGAATGACACACAAAAGAAGGGTGCGGTCTAGATTTCTACTGCACTTATTATCGAATTGATTGAATGCAATTCGAGAGGCGGTAGAGTATATAACGATAACGAATGGCGTCCACGAGTGTCTCCAAGTTTGTGAGATTGAGTAAATTACTCTCGAATACTGGTTTTTGCAGCAGAAAACAAACAGATAAATTGATAAACTCTGGCCGCGTTAGTGTCGTTGGTTATAACAGGGACGAATTGAATGGTGCCATCAAAATTGAAGATTCTTCAAAAGTGACACTTGATGGTTTACCATTACCATTTGGAAAGAATAAAATAGTTCAAAAAACTACTAGTGATGAGAATAAATATGTTGAAGTACCAAGATTATTTATATGTAACAAAATATCAGGGGAACTAGTTAGTAAACAGGCAGGCAGCACTCAGAAATTTGATAACAAGAGACGAGTATGGATATTTGATCGATTAAGTGGTAAAATCAACACTATTTTATTCAATAATACTGAGCTGAGCAAGCACTTCACTTACTACGAGTACGTCGAGAGATTGAAACCAGTTTTAAGACTTGATTACATGACCGAAGGATTGCAATTATTCTCAAATAATGGTAAACTATCGCGCGCATTAATAAAATCAAACAGCAATAGCAACAGCCCAAACGAACCGACACAAATCACATATAAAATAAAATTTCACGGATTAGTAACAGAAAGCAAGCTAAAAGGACTAAAGAAAGGATTAATTATAGATGACAAAAAATATATACCCATGGACATAGCGTTTGTTGATAAGCACAAATCACTTGGCGCCACAACGAACCACTGGATCACCGTGACCATCAAGGAGCCGGCATACAACATGAAACTGATCAAATACGCCTTCAGCAAAGTGTATTGGAAGGTGTCTCGAGTGATTTGTCTGTCATTCGGTAGCTTCTCCCTGCAGGATGCACCACCAGGCTCATTTTTTGAGGTCAAGTTATCCCCTAACGTACTGACACTCATGCGAAATGCCAAATAAGCCAAATATTCCCCTTATCGCCATGTAAATAGCTAGTTGTGTACCTTCTTCTCTTCTTCGTTTGAAAGGGCCGACAATAAGAGGCCCTCGATCTTGCTGGACTGATTGGACCGCGGTTCCCACAAAAACTGAACACTGTCACCGCATGCAGTGCGGAGCACAAGTAGTCAAGTAGTTTAATACCCTGCTGCCCACCTGTAGTACATAGCAGCAGACTACAAGAAATGGCAACGGCTTTGGTCAGTAAACCATCCTTAATCGAGTTTAACAACCTTCGATTTTTGATTATGGACGCACCAAAAGATAATAATGTGCATCTATATATCAAGGAGTGCAAGAAGCACAATGTGACACAAGTAGCTAGAATAAGGTACTTTCCATTATTAGTAATACTATAATTCATGTTTCTAATTACTCTTTATCGTTTTACAGTGAACCGTCATATAACAAGGAAGAATTTGTAAAAGCTGGTATTGATGTAGAAGAGTGTTTCTTCGTTGATGGAGCATCCCCACCTGATGACGTCATTAGAAGATGGAACGATCTAGTTTCACGAACATTTGATAATGTCAAAGCTAAGGACAAAGATGCACCTTGTATAGCTGTACATTGTGTAGCAGGATTAGGCAGAGCTCCTGTCCTGGTAGCAATAGCATTAATTGAACATGGCAAAGAAGCAGTTGATGCAGTAAGCTTCATTAGAGAACGCAGAAGAGGTGCTATCAACGCCGTACAACTTGCGTATTTAGAGTCGTACAGACCTTCCAGGAAATCGGGTAAAAGCTGTACTTTAATGTAAAATATTTTGGGAGTAAGTCATTCGGTGGATTTTCGCCACGAGCCAGAGCTCTTGTGAGAACAATTTTGATGTAAAAAAGTAACGATATATATGCACACTAAAGCCTCTTCGGTGACACAAAGTACACTGTTTACAATAACATTTTACCAAATCTACATGATGTCCGCCCGACACAACGGACAAATGACCTTGCCAGTGCACGTCCATTGCAATATACATTTCTTGTGAAATAGATGTCCACATTTGATGCTCACTACATCGTCGTCTTTACTTTCATTCAACTGACTCAGACAAATGCTACACTCCACATTGCTGCAACATGGGTCACTCGCCGGGACAGTTTTCAACGACGAAATGATTTTGTTGCGGTCGTTAATATCATTTATTCGGGACACCAGCCGCGACGAGATGATGGTGCTGTCGTTGGTGTTGCGGTTGCGCAGAATCAGTATATCCGCATTTTGTCCCCTCATTTGACGTGAATTCAAGCCTTCCTCTAACACTTCCAAGATCTCATCAATACTTTCATGAGTTATAATAGCTACTCGCGCTCGCCGATGTTGACGAGGTTCACTGATCTTGAGTGATAACGCGATAATCATGACGATGCCAAATGCGAAGGAAATATTCGTATAGACCTTGGCGATCAGCGAAGTTGGATTGATTACGGAGGCAATCGTTGCGCCGCAATTCGTCAAACCGCCACAAAATTCATTTTTTTCATCGTTGTCATCGACGATAGCGGGACTATTGGTGTCATATGCCGCGAGGCAATCCTCGTTGAACACGGTCGCATAGTTACCACTGGAAGCGAGTAATACGGCGATGAGACAGAGGATTATTACGACGTTCAAATTCCTAAGCATACCTTCTGTTACATGGTTTGTGAATCTCCCTTGCTCCACTCCTACTTTGGCGTCACACACATCAAACAGCACTGTAATAGTCAATGAAAAAAATGACAATACTAATATCATTGCCGAAAACGGGAAATAATTGCGATTGTTTGGTACATCAAAGTAGCTGTTCATGTCGGTTGACGCTATCTGATACATAGGATTAACCAACACATCCTGACATTGATCCATAACTTTTTGACTAAAAGTAGGAGCTGCAATACTCGGATTAGTTTCACTTATACTAGCTACAATAGGATTTTTAAACCCTTGGCTATACATGTCAAGATCGACAACAGCATAATTCTCATTTGATAAGTGATAATTACTCGCCTTAATACCAATACTTCTAGTACTTTTCCAATTATCCATTTCTCTAACTTCTTTTGACAACAAAGAATAGTATACAATTATAGATAATAGGACAATGCACACCAAGTACTTCTTCAGAGCCAAGTAAACATGATAACCAAATCCATTCATCTCTTGTGAATCTGTTCTCTGCAATCGAGGGTATGACGCGTCAAAGCGATCGGCAAGATCATAGTGCTGCCGACCTCGCCCACGTAATGTTGATGCCAGAAGCATCGTAGTCACCTAGTAGCACCTACTTTCATCCACAAGCTTATCATTCGAGGTAGAGACTCGTACAAGGCTGGTTCTTAGCTGTTCCTTCGAACTCCTGAGACTCACTGCTGTTTTTTTCCCGAGGAAAAAAGAGGAAAAAGAAAGCAGGAAGCAGGAAGCAAGACCATAATAAGTACGAACTGAGAGGGAGACTGCAAAGAGCTCGTCGTGCTGATGGACGCCTTAAGATTCATGAATCAAGCAGTGTTTTTACTGTTATTTCTGCATACACTGTTCACTCCAGAAGTAACAGCTCAACCTACTCCTACTGTAATACCAACAAGAGTGCCAACCACAGCACCGAGTGGCCCAACTAGATTACCAACCACAGCACCAAGTGCACCAACTATCTCACCAACTTATGTACCAACTAGGGTGCCAACTGTCTCACCAACAAAAAAACCCACATCATCTCCGACAGTACTACCTACTACTCTTCCTACATTAAACCCTATTCCTGGCATATACTCAGAGTATACGCTAATGACCTCTGTATTCATTCCTAATACGACAGTCAATGCCATCAATACCACAGATTCCCGGTATACGTTAACGCGAACCATGAAATATTTATTAGATAGCTACAAGTCAACGAAAATACCAGCAATGGCTATAACCTTAGATCTGGAGGATTCGTCTGGCGCTAGAAGAAGCTTAACGACTTCTACCGGCACCAATGTGTACTATTCCCTGTACTATACACTCGAAAACACCAACTGCACTGACGAGGCAGACCTAGTAAAAACTGTTAATTCCGTGCTAACTCGATCCGGATCAAGCAGTTCCTGCGGCACTTACTGCTTCATTAGCGTGCTACACGGTTACGACGACCCCAAGAAATTCACGCACGTAAAATACGTGAATGTGTCCGACACGTACATCGAGGTGCAGTCGGTGATCATCTCTAACCTTCCAAGCGACAGCATAAGCTTTATTGACGCCCACAAAGAAGTTTTACTTATGTTCGGCGTTGCTTTGGTGTATATTTTTGTGTTCATAGCAAGCGGGGTAAGAATAGCGTTGCATAAAAAGAGTAAATTATCGATAAAATCGAATGAAGGAATGCTTACGGCGATAGAGAATCCCGTGGGCAAAACCCTCGCTGGGTTGATGAAGGGGAAGAGCGGCAACAAGGCGGCCGCGCCGTTGTTTGTATCAAGGAAAGAAATAGAGAAACCACAAGTAGACGGCGACGCTAACAGCGCGGAAACTGGTTTGCAGATGCAAAAAGGTAATTTATTGAATAATAAAGAATCTATAGGTGGCGCTGCACCGTCACTAGCTACTCAGATGCCAAGAACTGTGACACTACCGAGAGGACCGATAGGAGGCGCCGCGCCACTAGCAACTCAGATGCCAAGAACTGTGACACTACCGAGAGGACCGCCAGGTGGCGCTGCACCACTAGCTACTCAGATGCCAAAAACTGTGACACTACCGAGAGGACCGCCAGGTGGCGCTGCACCACTAGCTACTCAGATGCCAAAAACTGTGACACTACCGAGACCTGGTGTGGGCACACCACCCAGACCGCCGCTACCAGTGAATGCGTCACCGGGAGGATTACCCCCTCCTCCACCACCAGCAGTACAAAATGCACGACCTCCTCCACCGCGACCACCTGCCACTGATAATACCCCACCACAACCTCCACTCGGTGCAGGAGGAGGATCCGAGAAATTTGGCTCATTCAAGAAGCTACTTAATATGAATGTCCCGGAAATGGCCGTTAGAAACAAGATGCTTATGCAAGGCATTAGCCAGGCGGAAATCGACGAGTTTTTCAAGAATCAGTAGCGAGATCTGCTGCAATACAAAGTATAAATTTGTAATTTTAAGTGCTTATTATTCCTATGTTTCAAACGTGCGCATGCATGTGGCTGTGTCGCGACCTGTGCTTGCCCCCTGTGGGCATCCCGTGCTTCTTTATGTAGTCTTCCAGGTCTTGCTCCGAAATATCCTTATTCAGAGATTGGTGCAGCTTGTTTTTATCACTTTCATCGTGGTGACGGACATGAACGTCATTCCTATTGTTGTGATGAACGTTGAAGATTTGGTGCTCTTCGCCCTCTTCTTCTGCATGGCTCTGAGATCCTCGTCGCTGGTTTGGATGGCCACCGAAAAATGTTGGTGACTTGATATTACTATTATCTGCTGGGTGCACCACTTCGTCCTGGTCATTTGCATCGTGATTGTCATGAGTATCGTGATGCTTTCCGCTGTGATTGTCGTGATGCTTCCCACTGTGATTGTCGTGATGATGCTTTCCGCCGTGATTGTCGTGATGGTTATGGTGTTTAAGCGAATCAGCAGCATCGTGTCCTTTATGATTACTTGGATGCATATCGTGTAATAATTTTTGTGCTATATCTCTATTTACATTGTGTGCATGGTCAATATGCACATCATTAGAACTATGGCGTCTATCATGATGCCCATGATTTGAGGTATTGTGATGGTTATCGTGTTTATGCTTCTGTTTTTCTTCGTATTCTTTTACTGCACCAGGTACTTGATGCCAACTCATGTGTTCGTCACCGTGATGCCCATGATTTGAGCTATTATGATGCCCATGATTTGAGCTATTATGATGCCCATGATTGGCACTGCCATGATGGTGCGCGCCGTGACCAGGCTCGTCATATCTGCTTGTATCCTCTACTTTTCCTTGTGCGCATCCCATTCGTCCTTCCTCAACTCCACAGTTAGTACAACTATGGCTAACGCAGTCAGTATGCTTAGTGCAACAATTGGCTACACCCTCGCCTCAACAATGCACACGAAATGCACACATCCTGCGAACAGAGCAATTTCAGCGATTCTCTGACTGTTTCAAGAAGGGAGTGAGGGAAGACAGGAAAATACCGGCGTCGAGGGAGGAGAAAGAAGAAGAATTAGTAATTTACAACGGCTACATGCTATTGTCGCACCGAGACTTGCTGGTCGCCGCAGCTGCAACTGCCAGCGCCATTCAGGTGTAGAGTAACTGCTTGATTACATCGTGGCTGCTTGCCTCCTTGTCGTTGACTCCTTTGCGCAAGAATATTGGTTCGCTTAGCTGGCTCTGCTTGGGCTTCGCTTTGACAATCCTTCTAGCGACACTCGGAGCACTCAACTGCTCGCCTACTGCACTCGCGACTACTACCAGGTTTTCCTTATTGCTGGAGGAGGATGCGTCCGCGAAAACAGGTTCATGACGCACCGCGATGTTCAGATACGTGCTGCCGCTGCGCGGGAAACCCTCCTCAACGTCTCCGAAGTTCAGATTCCCAATAAGGATCTCATCGACAACTCCACCGTTAAAGTTAGCGGCATCATCTGCGCCGGGCAGGAACTCCTCGGACTCAAGTGTAACCATCGCTTTGGTGACATTCGAGTGCAAGTTACTCAATGTGCGCCGCGTCAACTTGACGGGAGCAGACGAGACAATGGTGTCGAACACCTCGTTCGTTTCCATCATGTGATTGTGGCGAAGCCTATGCGGGAGAGCGTGAGGAATGGGGGAGAAGGAGTGGTAGTGGCGCCTTACATCAGCTCTTTCACTGCGGAGTACACTTCTTTTTCACTCTCGTAGTTCAACGCAACGCCAATCGACCCAGATTTCTCCTGGCTTATGCTGCTTTTTGCCCTTTTTGTCTCGGTTTTATTCTCGGTTATCACTCGTCTTTTGAGTGTTGATGTAACGGCAGGCGGCGGCGCCTCAACCGCCAACGGCTCTTTCTCGTAGTCCAATAATATGCTGCCGATATCTACTTCGTCAATTTGCATGTGGTAGTAGCCCTCGTCTAGCTTGGGCTGGTTACTTGCTGTCGCGACTGACTCCTGCACGGTAGAAGCCGAGGCATCCACCAGGTACTCCTCTCCGTTGCTTTGATGTGCACTCGGAGAACGAGTCGCAGCTTCCCGTCCATAATCAACGGCGTTTTCTGTGCCAGTGAGTTGCTGGATCTCCTCCAGAATACTCATCATGGGGATGACGTAGTTGCTCTGGACCCTGCCAACTGGCTCTTGGGACCTAGTTAGCAAGTCTTCGATGTTGGCGCATAATTCGGTTGGTTGCAACGATTCGTCACTTTCTCTTTCCCACCTATAGCCGCCTCGCAACACATTCCTCTTCACTCCGTCGTTTATGGAGCTGACACTCAATCCCACGGCCTTGGCGGCGTCTGAAGCGCTGTTGAAGCTGCGCAATCTGTTGTTCGTCTTCGGGTCGATTTGCACGATTCGAGTCGGTTTGGGACCCTTGAGCACTGCCTTTGGCTTCATCTTTTCTACTTGCTCTGCGAGTCGCTCCATCTCA
>JACCDO011091518.1_pt1 | contig 21613 bp, 17 predicted proteins | sample 7446101 | NCBI WGS metagenome assembly JACCDO01 (sample SAMN15323440, study PRJNA562643) | freshwater metagenome | isolation source: river surface water | place: USA:Blue River Watershed | collected 2017-08-16
ACAACGACTATAACTTGGTTGTGTCTCCTGACATGCAGGACGAAACCCTGACAAAAAACAGTGCTGAACGACGTTTACAGTATTACCAACGGATTAATACGGCGCAACTGCTTCTACAGCTGCTTGTTGCCATGACGACCAAGGATGGCGCAAGTGCCAGTGAGTGTCTCGCCAAGATACTACTGAGTGTCAGCGATGAGCGTGAGCCACCAGCAAGCGAGTTAAAATGGAACCAAAATTTGAATGGATTCAACACAAAAAGTGAGGATAACGTGATGTGGAATGTGCTTGATTCACTCGTGAAGTACTACATCGCTGTCATTGCACTGAAAGTAGCTAGCGATGCTGATGTTGCATCGCTGGACGCGTCTACCGTGTCCGAAGTAAGTAACCTCGCCCAGCAGTGTATTGAAGCAATTGTAGCGGCGAAAGAATTTATTTTGAACGAGAGTCATGTTTACGTGAATATTCCCGCGGAGAAAAAGACGAAAGGCGCGAAAGGAACCAGTGCGGCTGAGCCAACACTCTTCTTGTTGAATCCATCGTGGATTCGCGGAGTGAGTAAATTTGTCCGAATAATAGGTGTGATGGTCCCTGCTCTGTTGCAAGTGCTTGGCGGTCACATGGGACAGAAAGACAAGAAAAAAAATAAGAACAAGAAAGAGATAACAGCATATGGCACGCTGCAAGAAGGGCTGCACCAGGTCACGCACCACTTCATCAAGCTAGTTGAGGACCTCGTTCGTCAGCTAGAGAAGTCCAGCGACAGTGATACGCTCTGCGGTAGCAACGTGCTGCATGTACTGATGCAGTGGGACAATAGTAGTACTTTACCTGTTCTACAGAGCTCGAAACAGTTGTTAGCAGACCAAATGGCGTCATCACAGCAACTGTCTTGCAACCGACTAGCCCAAATACTACGCAACAAACTGATTCCATTGAAAGATTTGTAAATTAAACACATAAGGATAATAGTCTATACTTGCGCAAGCAACAACACAATTTACATATTCACGCGGTCGGCGATACCTTTCTCGTACTCCGCTTGCATTATCTGCTTCTTCAACTCTACAATCAGCTGGTCATCGTCAGTGTAATTACCCGAGAGTAAAAAGTCGTTTAGTTGCTGTCGTAGGTCAGTAATTATGCTATTACTTGACTGCTCATTGATGACCGCCACGCTGGGAACGGGCGCTATGTTATCTGTAACCGCAATGTTCGAAGGCACCGGGGTCTTGGAGGTGCTCAGCGGGGATGTGGATCCGATTGCGTACGTCCTTAAATTTGCTAGTTCATGTCTTATATTCCTTAGTTCCTCTCGATCACCATCTAACACATAACGTTCTTCTCGGGCTAAAAATTCTAATCGCAACTGTTCTAACTCTTGTCTAGCTAATACATTACTCTTCTCTCGTTCACGTTTTAATGCAATAGCTAGTCGATGCATCTGACTTCGATAGTGTTCTTTCTCCAGCTCCATGTCACTCTTGCAGCGTCTCTCACGCTCGATCTCTGCATGGGCTTCGCCTACAACGGCTTTTAACTTGGCAATTTCTTCCCTTAGTAAGGACTCAGGAGTAGCGCGAGCGTGTTGGCGATAAGAATCAAATTCCTTTTCTGTTTCCTTGAGTCTTTTCTCTAGTCTTTCAATATTTTCAACCAAAATCTTATTCTGATTAGCGAGCACGTCTGCACGCTGCACTTCGGCGTCAACACGAAGCTTTGCTTCGTCTTTAACTCTTCGTTGTAACAACTGTAACTCGGCAGTTTTCTGTGCTATTTTCATTGCTGATTGTTCCTCCTTCAATGTCCATGCGTTCTTTTGTCGCTCAACTTGTTCAATACCTTGACGCAATCTTACTTCGAGTCTTCCGGCTTCTTCATGGGCTCGTTTCAAGTCGTCAGCACGTGCGGCTAGTTGAGTTTGGCATTCATATTCAATTTTTTTACGTAATAATTGTTCTTTTTCACGCAATGCATCTTTCCATTGAATTTCTTGGTTACGTCTCCAGCCCTCCCAGTCAATTCGCAACGCTTCTAGTTGCGCTCGTTGATATTGAGTTAAGTCCTCTCTATCCAAGGGATCCATGGGACCATCAGTGAGACTGTTACGCGGATTATTAAATGTCACAGTATCATCAAACTCAACTTCACTTTGTACTTCATACACACCTCCGCCATGCATTTTATAGCCCTGTTTCACTGGCACAGCCACCTCAGGACCGACCGAACCGATGTCTTCAATAATTACAACAACACGAACTTTAGCACCACTTACAATGTCCATATTCGCAGTGTTATTTGCAACAATACCGACATTTGTATCAATAGCGCGTATAGTGACTGGCTCTACTGGTGGCGCTCTCTCAAGTCGACCAGCAGCTCGAAGTGCTATCATTGTTTGTCTGTGCTTGGTATATTCATTTAAAGTTGTAAACGTTCGACTGGTTAATGGGCAACGAAACGAGTGTGGTGATGCATTCATAGCGAGAGAGAAGTCCACAGAGCAATCACCTAAAGTGGTGTTTCCCATTTGTGAACGAGACAGGATGGTGCATTTAAATGGATGTGCAGTGAATACCTCCCTTAAATTTCGCGACGACATACAGCATTCATACGTAGCAGAAGCATTATCGATTTTGGACTCGACATTAGCTGTGACCCATGAAGGATGAGTGCGAACGGCAGTTGCAGAACCCAAGTAAGGATACACATAGTGCACTCCAACGTGAGCTGCACGCTTAAATCCACCAATTGATCGAACATCAACGCTTATTCTGTAGTGACGTAGTTGCTCGTCATTACTATCAACACCAGCGCGGTTGTCGTCAACAGCAGTTTCAACTGCTTCTTCAGCTACTTCATTAGCAACAGGTGCTTCAACTGCATCATCTATGCCACTGGTGGAAGAACTCTCAAAATGAACACTTTTTTTGCTACCGTGCAAGTCATCATCTTCGACTTCTTCATACACTTCTGTATCATTCTCCACGACATCACCACCACTAGGTGAGCTCTGAGTGTTCGTGACATCAATATTAAGACTCACACTGATTTCAGGAGGGACGGCGTCCAACGCATTACTCAGTAAGTGATACCACTGAGTAGAGTCAATAGGGAATACCGAGGAACTGTCGATATCAAAAGGAAACATTATTTCCGCTTTTGCTACTATCTTTTCTTGTGTACTTAAGAATATTTTTAATGGAAATTGTTGCTTTAAATTGTTAACATACGTGTCTAGTGGACACTCAATTTTGATGATATCTTTGACTGGTTTTGGTCCACCACTTGCTCCTTTAAACTCTTCCGTATGGAATTCTTTATTGAACAAACTGAAGGTAAACCAATAGCTTTTGTTGTCGGTGCATATATTAGTTAAATTGCGATAAGCAAGTAATCCAACAGTTAGTACAGTTAGAACATTGTTCTTCGTATCGGTAGATTTACCAATGGAAACATCCGAGTTAGTAAGACCTAGAGGTCTATTTCCAGGACCAACATGTAAAGTTGTATTAATTTTAGCACTTAATACAATTTCAGCACCTGGCATATTATTTACTTTGTATGTTTGCTGTTTAATTTCTCGCATTAAATCTCTCATATCAATCAATACATTACCACATACTTGTGACTCTGTTTGACTGCCTTTATCACCGTGAGCAATAATATTTAGTTTCAATTTTGGTTGTGATGCTTTTATAGATTGCATTTCAGAGTTACTTATATCCCACTTCAATAATCCTTGGTTACCACTCCAGGACGCCTAATGAAACAAAATAATTAGATTGGTCAATATAGATATGAATATAAGCGCTGCTAGTAAATAAACTGCCCATTATTAGCATGTAATTCACCCAAATGCACTAAAAATCGAGAGAATCCTTACCTCATTAGCCTTTATTGGTCCACCAATACTGCTCGACAGTGTTTCCACTTTTACTCCATTCAACTCACATTCAATTGAGATTTTCCCTTTCGGATACTTCTTCAAAATGCCAACAGCCAACCCTTTAACGCTGGCAACGCGCACCACCACTTGAGGTGACATGCCTTCCGACATCTTTTTACTATTTTTTTTCAAATTTTTGAATAGGGCCGCAATTTTTTGAAGAGATTTTCAAGGAAGAAAAGAGATCGTTCAGCCAGATGGAGACCAAGTTACTCACCAAATCCGCGCCTTCTTCACCAGAGGTAAGATTCACTCACTTATTACTTACTTTCTATCTTATTTATCACTAAATAAACTCAGGAAAGCTGCCATATTTGCCATAAAACCATTGATGACAATACAGTAGTGTGTTGTGCTGAATGTGATGACATGGGAGTTGTTACCATGGTACATTATCAGTGTGCTGGGTACAAAGAAATGCCTGGTGAAAAAGATCCTGATTATATTTGTGCATCATGCACTGAGAGATTAGCGAGTAAACCCAAGAAAAGTAAAAAGGATGATGATAGTGTGGCATCACCAGATTCTATAAGCGAAGGAGATGATGATGATGATGATGACTTTGATGCATCTTCAGAAAGTGATAGTGGTAAAAAGAAAAAGAAAGTTTCACCGAAGAAAGCAAGTCCGAAAAGTGTGGCAAAAAAATCTGTTACTTCATCATCGTCAAAACCAATAATTAGTTCAAGCATCAAGCCAGCTGCTGTTAGTAAACCCAAAAGTGCACCAAAAAAACGTAAAGTGTTAGATGATGACGACGATGATGATTCAATTGAATTTGTTGAAAAAGAAAATAAATCAAACAATAAAAAATCTAGTCCACCAGCCAAGGTAGCCAAAGTTTCGCAACCTAAGTCTTCGCCTAAAGACAACAAAACTTCAACAGCGCCAACTAAAAGTAGTAGTATGGCTCCCTCTGCAGCCACGTCCTCGGGAGGCGCAGCTGAGGTTGATATCACAAAAGGAGACAACATTGCCACCGAAGCAGCAGCAAAAAAACTGATTTTAATGTACTTTAAACAACAAAATCGTCCATATTCAGCCATACAAATCGACGATAATTTGCATAAAAGAATATCCAAATCGATGGTTGAGAAAGCGTTGCTGTCATTATCCGAGCCTGGTCAAGGACTTATCCGGAAAGAATATGGTAAAACATCAATTTTTTTCCCTGATCAATCACTGATTGCCGATGTTAGTCCGCATGAACTAGATCAGATGGATCGAGATATTGCCAAGTTAAAGGCTGAGTACGACAAGTCGTTTCAGTACGAAAAGCAATTAAAGCAAACATTAAATCAATTATTGAGTGAACCAGCAGATAGTGACTTAGACGGTGCAATAGTGAAACTCACCGCAAGTATCAAAGAATTGGAACAAAAAGTTGCTTTGTTCAGCAAGAATCCAGTCGCACCTGACGCGTTGCTGAAGGTTACCACATTAGCTAATTTTGCTCGAAAAAATTGGAAATTATTAAAAGAAAATGTTCTGGAAGTCTGCGATATCTTTTTGGAAAATTCGAATAAAAAATTGAAAGTTTTACTTGCCGATATGGGAATCGAGACAGATGAAGACGTTGGACAAACCCTTCCACCTTTATTACCAGATGTCAAAATGTAACCGAATCTAACACCAATAACTCATAGGAAACATATACTTGTAATTTATTATGAACTCTGTACACCTTCCTCTCTATCTTTCACGATTGGGCGATGCTAACTGTGCTCCGGATAAGATAAGACATCACCTTCTTACTCATCACAGTCTCCAGTCGGCCCTTCATTCAAATTTTGGTAAAAATCTTTTAAAAAAAAAGAGTAGCGGAAAATGTCTTCTGTTGAGGTCGACCTATTAGGTGGTTGCTTGTGTGGTGGTGTGAGATATCGTGTACAAGGTTTGCCGAATAGTCCGTGCTTTTGTCACTGTAATACATGTCGCAAAGCTCACGGGGTCTCCCCGGTCACATGGTTCACTATTTCCGTCACAGGTCTTACAGTCCTTAATACTGCTTCATTGAAAGAAAGAGCTTCGTCAGCAGAAGCGGTGCGGTCATTTTGTAGTGAATGTGGGACAAATCTTTTCTTTAAAAGGCTTGCACTTGATGAAATTGATATTGCAACAGGTACACTTGATGATGCCAATAGCGATAATCTGCCAGTGAGTGTAATTCCTGTCAAAAATATTCATACAGAGAGTAGATGTAATAAACTTATGCCAAATATTCTAGCTGAGGTAGTATAGATGTTGCAAATACATATCGATAGTAGTAATACTTGACAAGACTACTTTTATTATTCAGAAAACAAAATCCCATAGACATGCGTTGGATGCACCAACGAAGTATAATATGACGAATAGCAGTTTGAAACAGCGCGCGGATGTTCTTCATAGCAATACCAAGCCGCACAATATGGATTATTATTCTTATTCTCCGTGATTTTTAACTTCTTATGCGAGAAACTGCTTATACTGACTGATACATTTAGAAGATAGATTTTGGATTGTATTATCCATTAGGTGCAATCATCAAAAAGGTCCGCCTAATGAATGATTTAACCCAAAAAGTATTCATTCTTGTTTCTTGTACACCAAACTCTACCGGTACAGACCAGGATCTCCCCGGCCCCCGAAATTTTTTCGAGTTTTCGAGAATCCAGGTGACATTTGGGCATACGCAAATGACATCTGTCCCAAATTACCGCGGTATCTTCCCTGAAGATGAGGCAATTCCATCTTGGAAGAATGCGATGGAGTTGTTTCCCAATCAAACTCCTCGCTTTAACAGCAAGGATGATGCCGTGGCGTTCATCAAAAAGCACTGCATGCAAGGATCTAATCCAGAGTATCCCTATCTCAAGCACTCGATCACCACTTTGATAACTTGGGATCAAATCGAGCGGGTGTTACTAACAAAAGTAAATGAATATAATAGTCGATACCCTGCTGTACTTCCAACTGACGATATGCTTCAGAATAATCGATTCTATCAGAATGATGAAACAGAGACAAGTAATGATAGTAAGAGTGTTGATATATCTAGTGCACATGCACTTCCAATGCCCAGCGGTAAATTGATTTACAACTATTTAATGTCACGTTTAAATTTATCAGTTCACAAAGTAATGAATAAATATTCCACTCTCAATACATTAAACTACCTTTATCACCATATGCGTTGCGGCATTTACATTATGATCCGCAATAACAAGCTGGTTGTATTCGCACCATTTGTCAATAAAGATTACCGCAATACATGGGGCGATGTACTGAAAGTAGAGAGTAGTGATGGTAGTTTAGATAGATATTATGATTACAAATCACGTTTTTATCGTGAAGAAAATTATTTGAAAGATAAATTTAATTGGTGGGCTAACGGTAACATAATCTGCAACGAGCATGATAAGATGGGGGGCAACAGTGACAACAGCACCACCACTCAATGGTGGGGCGATCACTTTTTATTTCCGTTGAAGGATATGATAAGTGAGACTTGCAACAACCGAACAGTCCCTGATTGCGACCTATTTATCAATAAACGTGATTATCCACACTTAAAGTTTCACCATTATGACACGGGTGTTGATGGCGAGGCAGTAGAACCTTACGGCTTCATCTATGATCGAGATGACCGTGATCCATCGCAGGACATTCCGTTGGCGCGCCATGCTTACAAGTCCTACGCACCAATATTGTCATTTTACACATCCAGTCGCTTCGCAGATATCCCATTCCCAACTTCTGAAGACTGGGAAAGTGCTACCGGCGGCGTGTTTCCTGGTTCATTCCATTACGAAGTAGATGAAAATGGTGAGTTAGTTGTAAATTCACCTCGTGATTTGTACACAATAAATAACTTGAAGAAGTTCGAGCGCCCATGGAGTGACAAAGTGAATACCGCATTCTTCCGCGGTAGTGCCACCGGTGGAGGAGTGACTATAGACAGCAATCAACGGTTACATGCGGCAGTGTTATGTCACGAGTGGGAGAATGACGCAGTGAAGCAAGGAGACTCATACGTTCCTTATTTGGATGCTAAAATTATTGCATGGAATTTACGAGACAAGAAAATTGCATCAACAAAAATGACGTTTATAAAGAAGCACGACTTCCCTTTTGGCTCGGATAATCTGCGCAAGAACTTCGTGGAAATCTACAAGCAATCCAGTTATAAGTACTTACTCTACATCGAGGGACATTGCGCTGCATGCCGCTACGGCTTCATGATGCAACTTGGTAGTGTGATATTGAAGGTAGACTCCTTGTGTGTCGCAGACCAGATGTGGTACTTCCCTCTGCTCCGTCCGTACTATGACCACGTGCCAGTAAAAAGTGATTTAAGTGATTTAAAAGAAAAAATTGAATGGTGTCGTAATAATGATGATATATGCCACCAAATTGCATTGAATGCGCAGCAACTATACACCAAATTCATCTCACGGGATGGTATACTGGACTACATGCAGAGCATATTCGTGGAGATAGGGCGCAGATACATGAGACCTGCGTCGTGGATGGATGCAATACCACGGGCTACTCCTCCTCCTGTATCAGCAACATCGAACTCCTCTCGTAAATGTTGTGATGATGGGCTTTGTCGAATGTGTGCATTAAGAAAGCACCAAGAAGATGAGTTGAAAGTGGCGTCGCAGTCTAACAAGTCTCATTTAGTGGAGAAGAAAAGGACAGCAGAAGAGCAGGAACTTATCGATAGAAAGAAAGCGAAGAAATTACAAGCTATTGCACAAGAAAGAGAAAAAATCAAGATTAAAAGCGGGAAAAATTAACACATGTATTTATTGTACAATTGTATACACGACTCGAAACTTGCTTACCGCTTGAGCTCATTTAATCTATTTTTTCTATTATTTTTATTAGCTAGTTTCTCCTGCAACTTATCTTGATACATTTCTCCTTTTTTAATCAACTCTCTTTTAGATTTAACTGGTACTTGACCTCTCTTGTGCTTACCACTACCTTTTACTGTTAGCTTCGCGTTCATGTCTTGTTCACCATTCCAATAGTATTTATTTCCAATCGTCTCTGATGCCAAATGTGCTACAATTGGATTGTGCTTTTCTGGTTTTAACTTCAAGAAATCATTTGCTTGTGGTACAGCTTGGCGCGATCGCTCTCGTTCTGCCATTAATGCTTGAATTGCACTCCCAGAAGCATCGCTTTTACCACCTATTTCCCTTCCTTCCTTTAGATCTAGCCCGTCCAATACCGACGATATTGTTGCAGGTCGGGATTCCATGTTCAATTCACAAGTTTTACACAAGAAATCAACACAAAGAAGCAACTTCCACTTTCTTCGTTTACCTTTTTTTGGCGATGGAACACACCCACCGAAAAAAAAATTACCTAAGTACAGTGAGAAAGAGACTTCCAACATGAATTCGGTGGAAAGTAGCCTAGATGGCATGTTTCAATCACTAAAACAACTATGTCCATCGTTTTTGCCATGTATTTTACCCCACAAAGCAGTGAATATTGAGACAGTGCTTGGTTTATCCAGTAAACAGCTAGCACAATGGAAGAAGCTAGAAACGAAGTATAAAGACGTGAGTAACAATGTTGGTGCTCAAGTTATATTCCACCACAACATTAATGCGACAGAACATACCATAAACATAACCAATATTCAGCATGTTAATGATATAGATGCTCAGTTGTATTCAGTGGAAACAATAATGCGCTTGCTTACTGTGGGAGAAGAAAGTGAATTAGTCATTTTAACCAATAGATTTTTAGAATTGAATAATTATTCTGGTGATATCAGTTCGGAAAGACATGTATTTTATAACGCTTATCATTTAGCTTATGCTATTAAAATTGCGATTCGTAATATCCCGGGATTTAAAGTCGTGTTAGGATCAAATACAGCTTTGCCGTTAGATAGCAAACAGAACATAGAAGAAATATTAGATAAATATATATTAATTCCTAGTAAAAAGGACAAAAAGGTAGTCGCACGTAGTAATGATAGTGATAGTGACAGTGACGCTGATAGTGACAATGTACAACGAAACGATAAGATAGTTGATAGTGGTTTAAAAAAGAAGAAGAGAAAGCGAGGAGGTGGCGGAGCTAAGTAATAGTTTCTAGTTGTATTTCTACATTATATATCATCTAACATTGCATCGGCTTCTTCAAGCATCTCCTTTAATTGTGTTATATCTTTTCCTTCCATTTCTTGTAGTGCTTTAAAAAATTCTATCTCTTCTTCACTATCATCAGTATCTTCGCCGTCGCTGCAAGCATTCATTGGAGCAGAAGCATCGAGACAGACTTCATCATCTACCTCAGCGGTCTCAGCGATTGTATTATTCATGTCATCTTGCAGCAATTTTTTCCTTTTCATACTGATAATGTGCATTATATCATCATCGTAACCTGAGTAAGCAAGCCAATGAGCGAGTAAGTAAACGAGTGAGTAAGTCAATGTGTGAACCTCTTTTATTATTTTCGATTAGCTTGTCATCGTCGTCTACATCACCAACGAAGGCAATTTTGGCAGCAGCAGTCTCTACTGGAGCATTTACAGGACCATCAACAGGCGCAATTATGGTCTTCAACTTACAGGTATGGCGGCTCTCACCAATTATGATAGTCGGGTATTCAATTATTGTTTTGCCGTTCAAAATATTGCGCAAAACATCATTTTTATCAATTTCTATGAACACTGGATCTTGGCTGGTCGATGGTATCTTCTGCACGAATGACTTAATCGCGCCCTGATTCAGTCGTAATGAGCGCAGTAAGTACCGATGGATAGTATTGGAGTTGTTTTGTTCGAAAAAATTGCTCATTAATATACTATCCAATGTACTGTTCTCGGAGATACTCAGTGTTACACTTAATATTGGTGTGTCGTCATGCGAGGGATTATATACATCAGCTTCACCCGTCAAGTAGTTTAAACCATCCAAATCTGGCTTTAGTAACATATTAGGATCGTAATTGCCGTTAAGTATGAATACGAGATGTACTTTCCATATAATTTCATCCGTTTTTACTAAATATCTCGATGTATTGTTGCTCCTTTTGGTCATTCCTGGTGACATTAATATCAATTTAACCCCTTTACTAAATGCCGCTTTAACCAGTTTCTTAACAGATGCGGAGTATATATCTAACTGCTGTGTGCCCTTGGTGGTAGTACCTAATGCATCCAATCCAGCATTTGGTTTCTCTTTTCCTATATTATGCTTTCCATTTCCACTGCTACGATCACCACCTAGTTGATTCACTAATGTGCTTTTTGCCGATATTTTAGTGTTTAAAACGTTTTCTAAGAAATGATAGTCATTCCTAATGTGATTTTGGTTATAGTCATTCATAGTTACAAATGTGGTAGCATCCCTTATTCCATTACAATTTGCATTTTTTTTATGTAGTTTGACACAGTTTAAACTACAGGTAAGTATACTACATCTTGGGCATTTATATTTCTTGGGTATTTCATTACAAATCATGCAAAGTACCTCCATTGCAGTTTCCCCTTGGTCTGCATCGCTATAGCCACTTATCATATCCATGGCGATGAATAATGGGTGTAAGGTGCAGAAGTTGAAAAGTGCCTTTCTTAACTATCTCCTAATGCTGTATATCTTGTAGATCAGCGTCTGTGCTGTCTATAAACCCATGTACTGAGCTAGTCAAGTCGGTTGGCGATAAGTATTTACTTGCAACCAAAAACCGGTCCTAAAAGTGAAAATGGTGTGGTTTGAACTTCAATACTATTCAAATTCGCAGCACTCATCTGCGAGCTTAACCGGTTTATAACGGTGACACACTGCCTCGTCCACATCCGGACCATGAGTCTACTGGTAAGTAGAGAAGAAAGCTTTGTCTCACATACGTCCAAGTGCAAAGTATCACGAAAGAAAGTCTCAATTTTCCAGTGATTACAAAAATACAAATAGTGAACCTACACCCAGTCCTCATGACCAGTCTCCTTCTCACACCCAGTCCTCCTCATGACTAGTCTCCTTCTTACACCCAGTCCTCCTCACACCCAGTCCCACCTTCACGACTAGTCTCCTTCTCACACCCAGTCCTCCTCACGACCAGTCTCCTTCTCACACCCAGTCCTCCTCACGACTAGTCTCCTTCTCACACCCAGTCCTCCTCACGACCAGTCTCCTCCTCACGACCAGTCTCCTTCTCACACCCAGTCCTCCTGTCCCCCATCCACAAAACAAAGAGTCCAAATTTCTACATTTAAACAATGAAAAAACTCATTCGAAGAAAGGATTTCGTTGTCAAAAGTGTCTGATCTCTCGCTCATCCCTCGGTTCAGCTCGTCGTCCAGATGCCACGCAAACCCGTTTCCTCCTCCTCCCATCGCCACGCAATTATTGGAATTCACAAAATAGTCGTTTTTCTTGGTCCATTTATACTTTTATCAAGTCAAATAATGAGTGCGTGAGTGAGTGAGTGAGTGAGTGAGGTGCGAATACCTTGGTTGTCTTGGGGGAAATAGAGAAGACAAAGTCCTCTCCGTTGCCATAGTATCCTTTCATGCTGTGCTGGAGGCTGTGGTTCACTAATACTCCACCAAATTTATAATTCCAAGAATCTTCAATTAAAATGATCAATCCACAGCTCTCCACCGCACCTGTTTGATGCAATAATGCAAAAACGGTATCCATATTTGCGCCATCACGTCGTAATGAGAACGTCAGTTTCCATGAGTACAGCCGACACGAGGACGGCAACCAGTTGTGAATGATACTCATTTGCTCCCTAGAAATAATCAACGACCGCTCCTTATTGTCAGCTAAATGCGGAATATTCTTACTGATAATTGGGGATGTAGGAGAGGTGTTGGGCGCGGTGGGATCGACGTCGCTGGCATCAAACGACAATGACAATAAGCTAGTTTGCTCGTTTTCATCAGACTTTTTCACATCGAAAGTACCTGGTGATTTCGCTGAAGTGGCATCGGTGGCGTTGCCCTCATCATCGCACTTGACATAAGATGTTTTGAAATAACTCTCATAGATACAGTACCAAATGTAAACAATTAACCCACAAATTGTGATCGCAAGGATCGGGTGATGGCTGTCTAATAGGCGGATAACGATCTGATTCTTCTCACTGCTTGAGGGAATAAAAAAAAGCATCAACTTGCATGCGTATGCCGTCACTATAGGGGTGTCGCATTTGGGATCTAGAATACGAAGGAAAAATAATCCCGTGTAGCTATGCCCAAGTGCATCCGCTGACAATATAACTCCTCTTTCAAAGTAATAATTTGGGAAGAAATTCTTGCATAATAATTTAAAAATAAAGATATTCCAACACGCACAAGTAATAACAAAACAAATAACAAGGGAGTAATGCGTCTCCTCATCGACTGTGTGCGGTCGTGGGTTGCTGTTGGTCAACGAGATAACCATCAACACATCTAAGGCTAACCCGCAGAATCGCATGAAATAGTCTTGTTCAAACCTAACGCGACCACCTACGAGGTAGATCCCGATGTACGCAATGAACATGGCCAGCTTGAATATGGGGAAATTCGAGATTATATTGGCGTCTATCTTGAGTCCCGTCTCGACCAATTGCAGCAATAAAACTATGATAAATGAGATAAAAATAGACAAGAATATGATGCTCAAGTGACTCCCGATACTGCGCGACCGGTTTGTAACGGGTGGTTCATTCACACTGTTTAGTTGTGGACTTCCGGTAGATAATCTTCTATTTTTAACACCACCTGTGGTATTTCTTACTTCAAAATTTTCAACTGCCGGGTTGATGCTATCATTCAAGTAGCTTGAATTCTCTCTGTGCAGCAGTCCTCGTGCTACTAAGAAAGGTTTCGCCGACAAAATTAGGACTAAAACGATACAAATAACTAATAGACCTAATGATTCAGTTTCTTCGACTAGTATAGAGAATAGCCTATTATTCTTATCATTATAGTAAAAACTGTCCGTTCCCACTTCTAATCCTAATGGAATAACAGCAGCATAAATAAATGGAACATCCCATTGTAAAAATAATTGGAAGAAATATGTAAGCATAATACAGCACATCGATTGACCCCAAATTAGTATCTGAAAATATATGATCATCGGGATTCCTTCGTGGAATATTGAAGCAATTAAACCTCTGAAAGGTAAATTATTATTGCTACGATGTAATCCTAAAACAAAAGTAACAAAGACAAAATTTATCAAATTTCTTTTCATCATGTTAACTCCATTACTTATGTCGTCGATGAGTTCGTGATCGAAGGCATCAATCCACAGAAATACAAGGCATCCAATAAATCCAGATATCAATATAGGCGGAAATACAATGAAACACGATCGTCGAGAGAATAATGATCGATATAAGAACTTTCCCAGCAACAATAACGCTGCTAGAAAGCACAAGATAAGCGTGGGCAAGTAGGCTTTTAAACCTGCATTAATGACAGCAATAGTGGACATACTACCTTCTCTATCTAAAATGAAGCCATCAAACTATACAAGATTTTAGTGCGAACTTTATGATGTTATGCTTGCAAATTCCTTTCCAAATTTGAAGAATCATCGACCGGTCCTTCTTTCTTTGCAATTTAACCTTTAGTATGATTTGTTATAACAGTAAAAGCGATCGCTGAGGAGTCAATTCATGAATACTTCTGACTATCTGCATCTCCTCTGTCAAATACTAATTAAACGGTTAGGAATAATCAGAAATTTCTATTGATGATGAACGATATTTGTTAAACCCTATTTACTTGACAAATTATTTGCTTCTGTCGATACTGGCGATGTCACTTAAATCTATATTCATCAAAAATAGTATCGAAGACAGGTACCGGCCGGTACCCTCAGTCAGTTGCAAGAAAAAATAAGTGCTAGAGAAAGTATAAAGAACGGGTTGCAAATGGGTAACGAAATCGGCAAATCTGCAAGCCGTCTTGGCGTATGTGCTATGGCATTCACTACGACAAACATCGAGAAAGACGAGCTAGCAACTTTGATGAGTCGTATGATTGAGATAAGATCAAGCACGAAACAAAATAATCAAGATATGACGTCTGCACCACTCGATATTAACTCATTAAGTCGCACACAATTTGATGATTCATTAAAGATTATAAGCAAATTTGATGCTTCAGATTTGGAATTGTTACAAGCATTATTTACAATGTTTGATAATTCAGGAGAAGGTCTTGTAAATTATAAAGAATATTTAAGTGGTGTTGCTGGTTGTTTAATAAGTGGTAGTGCAGCAGAAAAGTTAGATTTTGCCTTTACATTATATACTATAGACAGTGAAACACCGGGACAAGTAACAAGAGGTGATGGTAAAAAAGTATTGAATAGTATTTGTAATGTTGCATCATATTTTGGTGATCCAGTTGTATCTCCTGAAAATATTGAAAGTGTAATATTAGAAGTATTTAAACCTATAACTTCTCCAGCTGCTGATAAACAAACAATAGTGAATGCTATAATGAATCATAATATTACCGAAATATTTTTATCAGGGAAAGGAAGCGTTAGATTTGGACGATAAATGTATATATTTTAAACAAATTGTTCTATAATTATCAAACTACAATGAAACAAATATACTATATCCACCGACCATCTGTATTGGTGCATTGGGCTGACTTCTTGGGATAAGAAGGGTTGTAATGTAATGGAGATGGTACTCCATATTTTACAGGATCACCACGTAATGGTGCTTTCGATTTGAATACGCCACCAGGTGGTGATTGAGCTCTCGTTCCTTCAATTTGATCGAAACATAACTGATACGCATTCGGACCAGGGAGTTCAGCCTTTTCAGCTAAATTTCCACAGAACGAGTGCTTGAAACGATCCTTATCAGCACCAAATGTGTGTAATGCCGCACTCCTACTATCATTTTGTTTACCTAAAAATTTGACTTTAAACTTTCCATATGGTCTAGTACCTTTCTGTTGCGCACATATAAACTCATTAGAAGAAAAGTATTTCGTTGATGGAGGAACTTTGTTATCAACACCTATGTCACGAAATCTAACCCATGTACTCTTAGACCATTGAAATGATGTTTTTTTAGGATCTTGAAATTCGTCTGGTAACTGGTACTTATTTACACCTGGTGCATCACTAACAGCAGCTAAAAATGATTGTCGTCCGGATTTTGAACACATAAAATAACTTGGTTTATTTTTTAATAATTGAGGTGTAATATCTAGTTTAATTTTATAATCATATGGTCCTGGTGTTAACTCTGGCATATCATATGGCTGTCTACCATTCTTTCCTGTTGATGTAAATTGTATTTGACGACCAGCTGGTAACATTTTTACACGATATGCACCTGGACCTGGTGTATCACTTCTTGGATATAAATCAGTTAATTTTTCTTTCTTTGACGCCAAACAACCATAACCTTTCTTTGAAACCGAAGGAGAGGACTTTGTCATGCTATAATTATTGACATTATATCGTCCAACACCTGGGATATCTGTAATTTCACTACTATCAAAGCGATTTGCGGTAGAATTGAATGATCTTGAAGTAAATGACGTGCGAGGTCGTTTCGGCGCGAGTCGACCTGGTATAGTGGCCGTTGTAGGTCGCGGTGTATCATTAGTGAACATAGCCGCTGCTTATTATAGCTGAATCCGCCTTGCAGCCTTGGAGTGCGGTATTTATCGCCAATCCCGAAGTAGATCTTACCACTACTAGATTTTTTGAAACTTCTGATACCGGCCTATGGCATATTATTGCCACTTATAGAACAAACTAGTGCTTAGTTAGTGCGACAAAAGTACAGTGGCAAGTTCGTTGAAGTTGTTATTTCTATATTTGTATTATGACTTGATTGCAGGAAGTTGTGAGTAGTGGCAATTTGCAGCTGCGGATTGTGGGTGCATATCTCTAATTATGATTAGTATGTGAGTGAAATCAAGATCCTATAAATTATTATTGAAAAAAGGTTTAATGTAGGCTAATAAAACAGTTAGATACACAAAATAATACAGAAAATGTAGAAGGTTTTGATGACTGGCGAAAAGTATTAATTCCAAAATGGATCATTATTTTCAGTATTTTGATCGTTATTTTCATTATTTTCAATATCATCTGAATTCACTCTATCAGCTATAATCATACTACTAATATCAACATTTTCAGCATCTTTCCATCGTTTTTCTAATTTATAAAATTGTCTAATTTGTGGAGTCATTACATGGACTATCACTGAACCATAATCTAATAATATCCAACCACTTTCTGCAACTCCTTGCTTCGATGGTTGCTGCTGATGCTGCACTAAAACATCATCTTCTATTGATAATGCTATAGCGGATATTTGTGGTCTACTATTTCCTTCAACTATAACCATAAATGTTGTTATTTCTGTTAAATGATTAATTCGTAATGCTGTAATAGCTCCCGCTTTACGATTGTCAGCAGCCGCTACAACAGTTTCAATCATTGAATATAGTGGATCGTCCTTTATTGCTATCGAATTAGTAATCTTCGGTCTCGCATATGTTACTTCTTCTAAAATTTTTGATAGATTCTTATCTCGATTTGTTTGTTTCTTAGACATTGATAAATGGCTATTTACACGACTAACCGCCGCACGAGGGTGCAAATAACACACTACTACATGTAGCAAACAAAGACACAGACACACAATCAGAGATTTCATCGGATCTTTTCTTACTTTGGACAGGGGGTACGCACGCTGACTTTGGACCGGTGGTTGCATCAATTTGGAGATACGGTAAATATAGAGTAAAGTAACCACTTGATTAGCCTAAGTACCTATGGCACCAAATTGCAGGTTTCATCGACAATTGCATTTACTTCTATATTTCTTTAAAAAATTATGTTTAAATTTAGTACCGGTTTAGAATACCTCGATATTTGGTACTCATCAAAAAGTTAAATTTTTGGAAGGTAATCATGGTCAGATTGCTCCAGTCACTGCGTGTTTTCTTTCAGCTTGTTGTTATATTATCAATTCAAATATGGTGCTTGAAGCCAGTTTCTGGACCAGTGCAAGTAGGTAACTTTAAATTATCGCCAATGGGTTGTGGCACTTGGAGCTGGGGTAATGTATTTCTTTGGGATTATAAAGAAGAGAAAGACCCTCTTTTATTTGAAACATTTCAAGAGCTTACTAGAAAAGGCGTCAATTGGTATGACACAGCCGATTCATATGGTACAGGAAAAAAAGAAGGTAATTCTGAGAAATTATTAGGTAAATTTGCAAATACATTAAATAGTAATAAGAAATTGGTATACGCAACGAAAATAGCCCCATTTCCTACTAGATTGCTTCTTGGTAAAGATACAATGAAGGAAGCAATTGCTGAAAGCAAGGAAAGGTTGCAAAGAAAAATTGATATCCTACAATTTCATTGGCGTCCGTTAGTTCGAGAAGAAGAATTTGTCAAAGAGTTTTGTCGTAATATTGATGAAAATAATGCAATCCAACTAGGTGTTAGTAATTATGGACCTAAATCACTCCGTCAAGTCAATACATTAGCATTGAAATATGGTCAAAAAATTCATACGAATCAAGTTCAATTTTCACTAATAAGTAGATATCCATTGGATAATGGGCTGATGGATGTTTGCGAAGAGTTAAACATTCAGCCGATTGCCTATTCGCCGCTAGCACTAGGATTGCTAAGTGATAAATATACCATCGATAAATTACCACAAGGTGCGAGAGGTCTAATTTTTCGTGAATATTTGCCGGCGTTGACACCACTATTATCCGAATTAAGGAGTATTGCAAAGGAACGGAAGAAAACTGTTAGTCAAATAGCACTTAATTACTGTTTTAGTAAAGGGTTTCTAGTATTGGTTGGCATGAATACCGTTGAACAAGTGAAGGATAATCTGGGTGCGGTTGGATGGAATCTAAAGGCGGCAGAGATTGAAGCACTTGAAATTGCAGCTAAAAAATGTAAAAAACAGTTTATACAGAATGCTAATCAATCGTTGTGAGTGTTGTGACGTTATACAGCAAATACTTTTATGTACATACAAATAGACAAATGAATATATTGTTTAATAAATAGTAACTTTCTGTTTGAAGGTGGTGCTAGAAGCAGCACAATCAACCTTGCTACCGATGCCAGACTTGGCGAATAAATCTTTCTCATTCCATCTTTCTCTCTTCTTGTATGGATTTTTATTGTATGGTGGTACATCACGTATCAGTCTAACATTATAAACTACAGAAACATCAGCCTTTTGATCAATATCACTCAATTGATATGCAAATTTTGACAAATATCTCGTAGTTGTTTGCACAATATCGGCATTATTCTCACCTTTCATTCGTTGAAACATTGTAGTTGGAGCAACACTATCACTAACACGGGTACTCTTCGATATTTTTTTAGTTGTATTTTTGGTTGTTAATTTTGTGCTTGTGTTATTATTATTTGAATCTGGTGCACTAGATGATTTAATACCTATACTTGGAAAGACTAATTTAAATTCTTTAATTCTAGCTTCACGATACTTGACAATTTTCTGTTGCATATCATGAAAACTTAGCAATCCATTACTGTCTCGAGGAAGATCACGAAATAATTCGTAAATATCTTGTTTTGAAAGAATTGGTAAACTAGCTTTCCCTTTAGCTTTCTTTAGATGACCATCGGCTTGTCCAATTATCATTTCTTGTTCTTTCGATGACAATAGACCCAAATCGCGTTGATTATGCAAATATATTGACACTAAATCCTCTTTCTCGATTTGCAAACACATCGCTTCTAACTCATAATCTAAAACTACTCTGCTTCCTTTGAATCCAGTTTTTAATTTATTATCACCATCTAATGGCCCACATAAACCGTATACAAACAATCTACCAGCAACTAATGGGTGTTGAATGCCTTTTGGGAAGAGAAACGATATCAACGACTCGAGATCTACCTTGTATTTGTCGTCCATTCCGTTTGTTTTTGTTCAATTTTTATCGCTCGCTGCCGTTTCACGGGGATTAGGATCCGATGGGCAAATTATTGCCGCAAATAAATCGCCAAAAAAAGATGAAAAGTAAAACAGATCCAATGGAGCAAGTACAGCTAGCTTTATTGAGCCACTATAAACCTGTAGCAATAGCTGTGACTAGAAGCCAAATAAACTCAACGGGTAGAGTCCAAATAGATGAAATATTAGATAAAATAGGATTGGACAAGGTGTATTCCGACAACCTGTTCATGGTGGTAAATGAGCATAACGTGCATCATATCCTTACTAAATCATCAGCATCAAAGTGTATTAATATAGAATTGCTGATTCATAATGGTAAAAATGATAAAACTTTAACCAAAATTATATTAAATTTACCGATGAGTAGCAAGATGACTGATGTTCGGGACACTGTAAATAGCATCATGAGGCACGAGACAAAGATGGACGAATCAATTAGTAAGTTAATTGTTTCTGGGAAAGTTGTCAAGAATTTTGATTGTTTATTGGGAGATTATATACTGTACCATCACTATTGGAACACGAAATACAATGTAAACCACAAGAAGAAGTTTGTTATTGATGCATTTTTAGTTGTAGAAACAGTGCAAAAGTCGATAAACAACCGCTATATAGAGGCTATACCACATACAAATGACTTCAACTATTGCATTCCAAACAAGAAGTTGTGCAAGAAATTACCTCAACATTACTACCAACACAAACGCACTAACACATTTAAAGGACTCACAAAAAATTATAAGAAACTAAATTTCTGCCTCGAATACGCACCAGAAGTGGTCTGAAGTGCTATGCAGCCCCGTAAAACTAGAGATATTGTAATCAAACTGTGTAAATTAATAACAACTAAATAACGCACTTAAAAAATATTATTAGCAGATGAACAAGTCGCTCTCCATCTCCCTGATCTTCTCATAGTCACTCACTAAGACATCTAAATTTGTATTGAACAGTTTCACTAATCCCCCAAAACCAAAACAATCTTTTGTTTTGTAAATTTGCTTTCCAATAGTGTGGAATATCTCGTGATACTTGTACGAAGGCAAAGAAATTAACTCCGCAAGACAGTCGGCGCTAATCTCCTTCACACAGCCTTCGACTGACACTATTATAAACAGAACCCTGCCGTAGCCGTAACGCTTTAGCGGCGCCTCGGGATACTTGGAAAATTCTACAGGATTTAGGTAGGCATCTAGTGCCATCTGGGCCTGGTTGTAACCGTACACCTTGTCTGCAACATCAATCCAACTTCCCTCTGCGCCATGGCACCTACTGCCTACTTCAACTAGCACAGGCTCGCCGTTGAACCACTTGACTTCGCCGTGGGTCGGACCGTGCTTGACACCTAGTGCGGTAAGCACTTTCTTCTGATACTCTATAAGCTCACGACATCTTGGTTCATCGGCAGTTAGTAATCGTTGACCAAAGCATACAAAATGAGCTCCGTTGATTGCACGACGGTCATAAGCCCAAATAGCCGCACAATAGTGTACCCCGTCGCGACTAACCATGTCAATTACGTATTCTTGTCCCTCTAAATACTCTTGTACTAGCACACACACGTTGGACGATCCTAGACCGTTTACTTTGCCGATAATATTGCCATAAGCCTTCTGCACTTCCTCCATACTGAAGCATAGCGTCACATCATCCGATCCCGCGCTGTCCACGGGCTTCACAATCACCTTGAATG
>JACCDO010950075.1_pt1 | contig 21605 bp, 16 predicted proteins | sample 7446101 | NCBI WGS metagenome assembly JACCDO01 (sample SAMN15323440, study PRJNA562643) | freshwater metagenome | isolation source: river surface water | place: USA:Blue River Watershed | collected 2017-08-16
TTCAGACTGATCGGGATGGATCAGCAAAATGATTTCGTAATGACGCATTGAGACTCCTTGCGGTTAACCCAAAAGGTTGGAAAAGCCGCCCCCAGCGTCTGTCGGGGTGCGGCAAGGCGAAGCCTCAGATTATAGCTTTATTTCACAGGCCCGGGTAGTCCGTTTTAGACGCCGAAGTGTGTTGGGGTACCTGCCCCACCCCTTTGGGTAACAACAAAGTCATCAAAATGATCGACAACATGCCGGCAGGGACACCAAACACGCCGGCGGACAGCGGCTGAATGCCCAGCCACAGCCCCCCTAAAGGATCCAGTCCCCAAAAATGGCGGAAGCTGGGGGCATTGATGACCATGTAGTAGATCGTCACCCCCAAGCCCACCAGCATGCCGGTCACCACGGCATAGCGATGGACACGCTGCCACAACATGCCCAGCAACATGCCCGGGAAAAAAGCGGCGGCCGCCAGAGAAAAAGAGGTCGAGACCAAGGCCAAAATTTCTGCGGGTTTGAAGGCTGCGACGACGGCCGCCAACATGGCCACGGCCAACAAGGCAAATTTAGACAGGATGACTCGACCTTCTGGCGACTTGGGTTTTCTCTCCCGACCGGGGCCAATGTCGTGCACCAAGGCATTGCTGATGGTCAACAACAAGCCATCCGCCGTGGACAAGGCCGCCGCCAATCCCCCTGCGGCCACCAACCCTGACACCACATAGGGCATGCCGCCCATCTCTGGGGTGGCCAACATGATCATGTCCGCGCCCAATTTCAACTCGCCCAATTGCAAGACGCGATCTCCGTTGATGTCGGAAAAAGACAACAAGCCTGAATCGAGGCGCGCCCATTGGAACATCCAACTGGGCAAGTCTTCAAAGCTGCTGCCCACCAAATTGTTCAGCACTTCGAACTTGACCATCACCGCCAAAGCGGGAACGCTCAAATAAAGCAAGCCAATAAAAAAGAAAGACCAAGCCACCGAAGTACGGGCCTGGGCCACCGAGGGCAAGGTGTAAAAGCGCGTCAGCAGGTGGGGCAGCCCCGCCGTGCCCACCATGAGACAAAAAACCAAGGCCAGAAAATTAAGCCGGGATGTCTCAAACAATTGGACTTCTTGTGGGGTGCCGTTCGGATCGCCAGCAAAAGCCTGGGCATGCATGGGCATGCCGCCCAGCGGCCGTGCCCGTTCCAGGTTTTCATGCATCGCACGGGTCCATTGCTCCCGCGCTGTCATGGCATCAGGAGGAACTGCCAACAGTTCACGCCGCGCTTGTGCGATGGCGGCATAGTCTGCCGATTGCGACTTGAGCAGTCGAATTTTCTCTTCCAGTTGTTGGCGCAACTCGATCAAAGAACGGTCCACATGCTCCAGCCGCTCTTTGTACATCTGCGCACGTCGGGCGAACTCTTCCCTGACCTCGACTTCGCCGGGATCATCCATGAGTTTCTTTTCGATCGCTTCAATTTTCGACATTTGTTGGCCATAAACCAGGGGCGCCAAAGGGGTGCCCATTTGTTTGTAAGCCAGCCATGACACGGGAATCATGAAAGCCAGCAGCAACATGATGTATTGCGCCACTTGGGTCCATGTGATCGCGCGCATACCGCCCAGAAATGAGCACAGCAGCACGCCCCCCAAACCGAGCAAGATGCCAATTTCGAATTGAACGCCTGTCAAGCGGGAGGCGATCAAACCAATGCCGTAGATTTGCGCCACCACATAGGTGAACGAACACAAAACCGACGCCAACGCTGCCAACACACGGGGCCATCGCCCACCGTAGCGTTGGTCGAAGTAATCCGGCAGGGTGTAGAGCTTCATGGACCGAAGATGGGGCGCGATCAGCAGCCCCACCAAACAAAAGCCGCCGGTCCAGCCCATGACATAAGCCAAACCACCAGCCTGTTGTCCACTGCCCGAAAACCCCTGTAGATAAAGCGCACCGGCCAAGCTGATGAACGAGGCAGCGCTCATCCAATCAGCCGCTGTGGCCATGCCGTTGTACATCGCAGGTATGCGGCGGCCCGCCACGTAATACTCGTCTTCGTCCGAGGTGCGACCCGAAATACCAATGAAGGCATAGATCATCACGGTGGTGAACAAAAAGATCGGGCCAATCAGATTGCGAGACAGGCCCCACCGTTCAGCCCAGGCCATCGCCCCGAAAAGCGTGAGGAGCAGCGCGATATAAATCAGGACATTGCGATGCAATCGCCAAAGGTAGCCCACAGCATCGGTGGGATCTTTTTGCTCTGTCATCGCAAGACCTTCCAACCCAGATTTATTGACCCAAATTGGTCCAAGTCTCAATCACGGTGTCTGGATTGAGCGAGATCGAGCTGATGCCTTGGTCCATCAGCCATCGCGCAAAGTCGGGGTGATCGCTGGGGCCTTGGCCGCAAATGCCGATGTATTTGCCTTGCGACAAACACGCCTTGATGGCCTGAGAGATGAGCGCCGTCACGGCGGGGTCTCGTTCATCAAAATCGGCCGCCAGCAACTCCATGCCCGAGTCACGGTCCAGACCCAAGGTGAGTTGGGTCAGGTCGTTCGAGCCAATTGAAAAACCGTCGAAGTACTGGAGGAATTGCTCGGCCAAGATGGCGTTGCTGGGAACCTCGCACATCATGATGATCTTGAGGCCGTCTTGGCCACGTCGCAAACCTTGCGAGGCCAACAAGTTGGTCACTTTTTCAGCTTGGCCCAAGGTCCGCACAAACGGCACCATGATTTGCACATTGGTCAGTCCCATTTCACCGCGCACCCGTTTCAAAGCCTCGCACTCCATGGCAAAAGCTTGGCCAAAATCTGCACTGACATAACGCGCAGCACCCCGGAAACCCAACATCGGGTTTTCTTCTTCAGGCTCGTAGCGGCTACCGCCAATCAGTTTGCGGTATTCATTGCTCTTGAAATCAGACAAGCGAACAATCACCGGCTTGGGCCAAAACGCAGCGGCAATGCTGGCCACGCCTTCCGTCACTTTGTCGACATAAAAAGCGCGCGGCGAGGCATGGCCGCGGGCCACAGATTCGACGGCTTTCTTCAGATCGGCATCGATTGCGGGATAGTCCAAGATCGCTTTGGGGTGCACGCCAATGTTGTTGTTGATGATGAATTCAAGCCGTGCCAAGCCCACCCCCGCATTGGGCAGTTGCGCGAAGTCGAAGGCCAACTGGGGGTTGCCCACGTTCATCATGATTTTGGTCTTGATCTCGGGCAGCACGCCGCGCTGCACCTCACTGATCTCGGTTTCCAACAAGCCGTCGTAAATGTGTCCGGTATCGCCTTCGGCACAGCTCACCGTGACCAAGGTGCCTTCGGTCAAGTTTTCAGTGGCATTGCCACAGCCCACCACCGCCGGAATGCCCAGTTCGCGCGCGATGATGGCCGCATGGCACGTGCGTCCGCCACGGTTGGTCACAATCGCACTGGCGCGCTTCATGACGGGTTCCCAATTCGGGTCGGTCATGTCGGTCACCAGCACATCGCCGGCTTGCACCTTGTCCATTTCGCTGATGCTGTGTACCAAGCGCACGGGGCCCGTGCCAATCTTTTGTCCAATTGCCCGGCCCTCGGCCAACACGGCACTCTTGCCTTTGAGCTTGTAGCGCAACTCTGGGGCGCCTTTGGCCTGGCTTTTCACGGTCTCTGGGCGGGCTTGCAAGATGTACAGCAAACCATCGGTGCCGTCTTTGCCCCACTCAATGTCCATCGGACGGCCATAGTGCTGCTCGATCACCACCGCATAACGCGCCAATTGTTCGACCTCCTCATCTGTCAAGCTGTATCGGTTGCGCAGCTCGGTGGGCACATCGGTGGTTTTGACCAATTTGCCGGTCGCCGCTTTTTCTGCCGGGGTGGCAAACACCATTTCAATCAGTTTAGAGCCGAGGTTGCGGCGAATCACGCAACGGTGGCCTGCAGCCAACATGGGTTTGTGCACATAAAACTCATCGGGATTGACCGCGCCTTGAACCACTGTTTCGCCCAAGCCATAACTGGAAGTGATGAACACCACCTCTTCAAAGCCCGACTCGGTGTCAATGGTGAACATGACCCCGGCCGCGCCCAAATCTGAACGCACCATGCGCTGCACCCCGGCAGACAAGGCCACATCGGCATGCGCAAAACCCTTGTGCACGCGGTAACTGATGGCGCGGTCGTTGTACAAAGAGGCAAACACCTCTTTCATTTTGTGCAACACATCCTCGATGCCCACCACGTTCAAAAAGGTTTCTTGTTGACCGGCAAAAGAGGCGTCAGGCAAATCTTCGGCGGTGGCCGATGAGCGCACTGCAAAAGAAGCTTCAGGGTTGTTGCCCTGCAAACGCGCAAATTCACTGCGAATGGCTTGTTCTAAGTCGGCAGGAAAAGGTTGCGCCTCGACCATGGCGCGAATCTCTGCACCCGCGGCCGCCAAGGCCCGGACATCTTCGGTGTCCAAGGCATTCAAGCGCGCGTTGATGCGCTCGCTCAATCCTTCGAAGGCCAAAAATTGTCGAAATGCGTGGGCGGTGGTGGCAAATCCGGTGGGCACACGAACGCCCGAAGGCAATTGCGAGATCATTTCGCCCAAGCTGGCATTTTTGCCACCCACCGATTCGACATCGGTCATGCGCAAAAGCTCAAACGGCACGACCCAGGCGGTCTCACTGAACAGTTCAGACATACAAAGCTCCAAAGTTAAAACCGGGCTCCATGCGCGGCGCTGAGGTGTTGTTGTTCTTCTTAGAGTGCAACCTGCAACGGGAGGGGCATGGATAATCGAATCATTTTAGGTGGCTTGTTGCCACCCCCTTTTGAATTTTTCTCAACCATGTCCAAACGCAGCGTTTTTTTTGTTTCTGACGGCACGGGCATCACGGCCGAAACTTTTGGCAATGCCATCTTGGCGCAATTCGACATGAAAACCCGGCATGTCCGCTTGCCATTTACTGACACCGTCGACAAAGCGCATCAAGCCGTGAGGCAAATCAACCAGACCGCAGAAGCCGAGGGCAACAAGCCCATCGTCTTCACCACGCTGGTCAACATGGAGGTGCTCAAGGTCTTGCAAGAGCATTGTCAAGGCATGCTGCTGGACATGTTTGGCACCTTTGTGAACCCCTTGGAGATGGAGTTGGGCATCAAGTCGCACCACCGGGTGGGGCGATTTTCTGATGTGAGCAAAAGCAAGGAGTACCACGATCGCATTGAGGCCATCAACTTTTCTTTGGCCCATGACGATGGTCAATCCAATCGCGACTTGGAATCGGCCGATGTGATTTTGGTCGGCGTCAGCCGCAGCGGCAAAACACCCACCAGCCTGTATCTGGCGATGCAACACGGATTGAAGGCGGCCAACTACCCCTTGATTCCCGAAGACTTTGAGCGCAAACAATTGCCTCCGGCCCTGATGCCGCATCGGAAAAAAATCTTTGGCTTGAGTATTCAGCCCGAACGCTTGGCAGAAATTCGCGCAGAACGGCGCCCGAACTCCAAATATGCAAGCCTGGAAAATTGCCGCATGGAAGTCTCAGAAGCCGAGGCGATGATGCGCCGCTCTGGCATTCGATGGTTGTCCACGACCACCAAGTCCATTGAAGAAATCGCCACCACCATCTTGCAAGAAATCAAACCCGAACATTTGATTTACTGAGCCAGGTGGAGTGGCATTCACCACGCTGACTGCGCAAAAATCAGGCGAGTGTGGCGGCGATCCGCTCAGCACAGACCTTGGCCAGCTCGGCATCACGCGCCTCGACCATGACGCGCACCAACGGCTCGGTCCCACTGGCACGAATCAGGACACGCCCCGAATCGCCCAAATCGGCCTCGCAAGCTCGGGTAGCCGCCCACAACGGGGCATGCGATTGCCAGTCAAACCCTGGAGCCAAGCGCACATTGATCAGCACTTGAGGGAACAAAGCAACGCCCTCCAGCAGCTGGGCCATGCTCTTTCCACTGCTCACACAGGCCTGCAAAACCTGCAAGGCACTGACCAGTCCGTCACCGGTGGTGTGTTTGTCCAAAGCCAACAAATGGCCTGATCCCTCGCCGCCCAGCAACCAACCTTTGTCATGCAAGACTTCCAAGACGTAACGGTCACCGACTTTGGCGCGCTCAAATTGAACGCCCCGCTGCTTCAGTGCCACTTCCACCGCCAAGTTGGTCATGAGTGTTCCCACCGCACCGGGAACAGCCTCATCGCGTGCCAAGCGATCGGTCACCATCAGGTACAGCAGTTCATCGCCATTGAACAATCGGCCTGAGGCGTCGACAAACTGCAAACGATCGGCGTCGCCATCCAAGGCAATGCCATAGTCCGCGCGGTGCTCCTTGACCATTTGAACCAATGCTTCTGGATGGGTGGCTCCAACGCCTTTGTTGATATTCAATCCATCGGGTGAGCAACCCATTGCGACCACCTCGGCCCCCAGCTCATGAAAGACTTTCGGCGCAATTTGATAGGCCGCCCCATGCGCCGCGTCCACCACAATCTTCAGTCCCTTGAGGGTCAAGTCGTTGGAAAATGTGCTTTTGCAAAACTCAATGTAGCGGCCGGCAGCGTCATTCAGGCGACGGGTTTTTCCCAGTGCCGCAGAGTCCACCCACACGGGGTCTTGCAACAAGGTGGCTTCGACTTGTTGCTCCCATTCGTCCGAGAGCTTCTTGCCTTGGGCGCTGAAAAATTTGATGCCATTGTCTGCAAAAGGGTTGTGGCTTGCGCTGATCACCACCCCCAAGGACGCACGCTGCGCACGGGTCAAATAAGCGACCGCAGGTGTTGGAACAGGCCCCAACAACACCACATCCACACCCGCAGAGTTGAAGCCTGACTCCAGTGCGCTTTCAAGCATGTAGCCAGAAATGCGCGTGTCTTTGCCGATGAGCACGACAGGGTGGGTTTCTTGGGCCTTGAGGACGCGGCCCACCGCATGCGCCAAATGCAAAATAAAGTCGGGCGTGATGGGCCGCTGCCCCACGGTGCCACGAATGCCGTCTGTGCCGAAATACTGGCGCGTCATGCTCAAGGTCCTGCCTGTTTGAATGTGTCACTTGATTTTAGCGGCCGAGCACGCCCCCTAAGCTGACAGCTCTCGGCCTCAGTGAGCGCCGGCATTGAGGCGCATGGCCTGCCAAACCTTGAGCGCTTCTGCCGTTTCCTTGACGTCATGCACGCGCACGACACGCGCCCCACGCTCGACGGCCAACACGGCGGCGGTCACACTGACCACCACGCGCTGGGCCGGCTCGGGCACCACCCCTTCTTGCGCCAAAACGGTCCCTAAAGAAGATTTGCGCGACCATCCTGCCAAGACGGGCAGACCCAAATCCAGCAATTGGTCTTGCTGCGCAAGCAACTGAAAATTTTGCTCGACGGTTTTGCCAAATCCAATGCCCGGGTCCAGCACCAGCCGATCTGCGCTGACGGCCAGGGCCCGCAGTGCTTCGACGCGCCCCTGCAAAAAGCTTTTTACTGCAGGCAGCACATCGCCCACCATTCGGTCAGTTTGCATGGTTTGCGGATCGCGGTGCATGTGCATCAAACAGACACCACATTGAGGATGCGCCGCAATGACCTGCACTGCACCCGGCTGCCGCAGCGCCCAAATGTCATTCACGATGTCAACGCCCATGTCCAACACCGTTTGCATCACAGCGGGTTTGTAGGTGTCCACCGAAATGGGCACCTGCCAGCGCACGGCCTCTTTCAAAAATGGGACCAATCTGGCCAGCTCTTCCTCCAAGGGCACGGGCACCGCACCGGGGCGGGTGGACTCGCCTCCCACATCCAAAATAGCGGCCCCTTCACGCAGCATTTTTTCGGCGTGTTGCAGGGCTTGGGTTGTGTCATTGCGATGGCCCTCCCCGGAGAAGGAGTCCGGCGTCAAATTCACAATGCCCATGACACAGGGACGGGCAAGGTTCAATTGAAATCGTGTGGTTTGCCAATGCATGTCTTTGTTGCGTCCTCAATCAATCATTGGCCAATTTTTCTGCCCCATGCAAAACGGGACCCGAAGGCCCCGCTTTGCGAGTGATGCAGACGCCAATCAAGCCGGGTGAGTGGCCGGCTCAGTCTGAACCGATGGCGGTCCATCGCCGTTGCCGCCGCCCGAAGGAGGATTACGAGGTGTCCAATCCTTGGGAGGCAGTGGATCACGTCCGGCCATGATGTCGTCAATTTGGTCTTTGTCGATGGTTTCCCATTCGAGCAGCGCTTTGGCCATGGCATGCATTTGGGCGCTGTGCTCTTCGATCAGACGACGGGCCAAGTTGTATTGCTCGTCAATGATGCGTCGCACTTCCATGTCCACCTTTTGCATGGTCGACTCGCTCATGTTGGTGGTCTTGGTCACCGAGCGACCCAAAAAGACTTCGCCTTCATTTTCGGCATAGACCATAGGGCCGAGCGCATCGGTCATGCCGTAGCGCATGACCATGTCACGGGCAATGGAGGTGGCGCGCTCAAAGTCGTTGCTGGCGCCTGTGGTCATTTGATGCATGAACACTTCTTCAGCGATACGCCCGCCAAAAAGCATGCTGATTTGGTTCAACATGAACTCTTTGTCGTAGCTGTAGCGGTCTTTTTCGGGCAAGCTCATGGTCACACCCAAGGCGCGGCCACGGGGAATGATGGTCACTTTGTGCACGGGATCGCACTTGGGCAACAACTTGCCAATCAAGGCGTGGCCTGCTTCGTGATACGCCGTATTGCGGCGCTCTTCTTCGGGCATGACCATGCTCTTGCGCTCGGGACCCATCAAGATTTTGTCTTTGGCTTTTTCAAAATCTTGCATCTCGACCACGCGGGCGTTGCGACGCGCCGCCATCAAGGCCGCTTCGTTGCAAAGGTTGGCCAAGTCGGCCCCGCTCATGCCAGGAGTCCCACGGGCAATCACATCGGCCTTCACATCTTGACCAATCGGCACCTTGCGCATGTGCACATTGAGGATTTGCTCGCGGCCACGGATATCGGGCAAGGTCACATAGACCTGGCGGTCAAATCGACCGGGGCGCAACAACGCTGCGTCCAGAATGTCCGGGCGATTGGTCGCGGCCACCACAATCACGCCCAAGTTGGTTTCAAACCCGTCCATTTCCACCAGCATCTGGTTCAGGGTTTGCTCGCGCTCGTCGTTGCCCCCGCCCAAGCCGGCGCCACGCTGGCGACCGACAGCGTCAATTTCATCGATAAAGATGATGCAAGGCGCGTTCTTTTTGGCGTTTTCGAACATGTCACGGACACGAGCAGCGCCCACGCCCACAAACATCTCAACGAAGTCAGAACCAGAAATACTGAAGAAAGGGACTTTGGCTTCACCGGCAATGCCTTTGGCCAACAGCGTTTTACCCGTACCAGGAGGCCCGACCAACAACAAGCCACGGGGAATACGTCCACCGAGCTTTTGGAATTTTTGTGGGTCTTTCAAGAAATCAACCACTTCCTTGACCTCTTCTTTGGCTTCGTCACAGCCCGCCACATCGGCGAAGGTCACTTGGTTGTTGTTCTCGTCCAGCATGCGTGCTTTGGATTTGCCAAAACTGAAGGCTCCCCCCTTGCCACCACCTTGCATCTGGCGCATGAAATACACCCAGACACCGATCAAGAGCAACATCGGGCCCCAGCTGACCAGCAAGGTCATCAAGAGCGAACCTTCTTCGCGCGGCTTGACATCAAACTTGACGCCGGCGTTGATCAGGTCACCGACCAAACCGCGATCGAGGTAAGTGGCCGTGGTTTTGATGCGGCGATCGTCGTTGGTGACCGCCACGATCTCTGTGCCACCCGGACTTTCGGAAATGGTGGCACTCTTGATGCGGTTACCGCGAACCTCTTCAAGGAAATCTGAATAGCCAATCGCGTTTGCGCCTGCAACACCACGGTTGTCAAATTGCTTGAACAAGGTGAACAGCACCATGGCAATCACCATCCAAACGGCAATTTTGGAAAACCAAGGGTTATTCAAGAGAGGCTCCAATCGAAAAAAAATATCTGGTCTTATTCTAGGCCTGCCACAGGCTCTCGGCTGCAAAAGATGGTGTTTTAGCCCTCAAAAACAGAGGATTTAAGGTTTCAATCCCGTGAATTCAGCCCAATGCCCACCAAAAAAGTCTCCGATGACTTGTCTCGTGAGGCTTTTGGCTTGAGGGGTTTGACCACCTTGAAGTTCTCTTTGAACATCTGCACGATTTGGCTGTAACCGCTGCCATGGAAAACTTTGACCACCAAAGCCCCCTCAGGTTTCAAGTGGTTTTGGGCAAATTCAACCGCCAGCTCAATCAAATGGGCGATGCGCGCAGCGTCCGAAGACTCGATGCCCGACAAATTGGGCGCCATGTCGGACACCACCACATCGGCCTGCCGTCCTTGCATGGCCACATCCAGTGCAGCAGCCACTTCCGTTTCCCGAAAATCGCCTTGGATGAACTGCACCCCTTCAATGGGAGCCATCGGCAAAATATCCAGAGCAATGATCGTTCCATTGAGGGTGCCGACCGCAGCGCCGTCGGGGGACAGCCGTCGACGCAAATACTGGCTCCATGCGCCGGGAGCCGAGCCCAAATCCACCACCAAGTGGCCGGGGCGAATCAAGCCTAAGGTCTCGTCAATTTCCTTGAGCTTGTAAACAGCACGGGCGCGATAACCCTCTTTCAGGGCCAATTTGACATAAGTGTCATTCACATGGTCGTTCAACCAGGCTTTGTTGACCTTTTTACTTTTGGTTTTGACTTTCATTCTTCTGCGTCCTTGCGGGGATAATACGGGAATGCCCCAAATTCAACTCACACCTTCCGAGCGCAAAGTTTTTCGCGCCGATGCCCATCATCTGGATCCCGTTGTCATGATCGGTGGGGATGGCCTGACTCCTGCCGTTGTCAAAGAAACCGAAGCCGCCTTGAACGCCCATGGCCTGATCAAAATCAGGGTGCTGGGTGACGACCGCGCGGCGCGAGAAGCGATGTTTGCGCAACTTGCCGACCAACTCAGTGCCGCACCGATTCAGCACATTGGCAAATTGCTGATCCTTTGGCGCCCACAACCCGAAAAAGTCAAAGCCATCGATGAAGACCGAAAAGCGGGGCCTCGCGATTTCAAAATCCTGAAATACAGCTCACGCGGCGGCCAGCGACCTGAAGTGAAGACCGTGCGCGTTTTGGGCAACCAACGCTTGGCGGCGGGAGGTCAAATCAAACGGGCCAAACCCAAACAAAAATCAGTGAAAAAAGGCCGTAACGACTGAGCCCATCCGGGCTTGAAATGAGTCGACTTCAAGCCCGCCAGATGAACTTCAGAGTGCCACAAAGCACGGCGCTCTGAAGGCGCGACTCAAATGTATGAAACGCCCACGATCTCGTAGCGGCGAACACCACCGGGGGCTTGCACTTCTGCCACATCGCCCTCTTCTTTGCCAATCAATGCGCGGGCAATCGGGCTGCTGATGTTGATCAAGCCCAGCTTCAGATCTGCCTCATCCTCACCCACGATTTGATAGGTCACTGCCTCACCGGTGCTCTCATCCTCGAGCTCAACGGTGGTACCAAAAACCACTCGTCCCCCCGCATCCACTGAGGCGGGATCGATGATTTGAGCGGCCGACAGCTTGCCCTCAATCTCTTGAATCCGGCCTTCGATGAAACCCTGACGGTCTTTGGCGGCATCGTATTCGGCGTTTTCGCTCAAGTCACCCTGCGCGCGCGCTTCGGCAATGGCTTGAATCACGGCGGGACGGTCAATGGACTTGAGGCGGTGCAACTCGTCTTTGAGCTTTTCTGCGCCACGTTTGGTGATCGGGATGGTAGACATGTTCAATTCTCCAAAAGCAAACCGCCGAGTTTTGAAACTCGGCGGTCATGAAGTGCATTATGCCTTGCGTCTCAGCTATAGACACTCGGCATAGACAAAGGACTTAGGCAGCCAATTGGGCATGCATCTCCTGAACGGAAATGACATCCAACTGGTCCATGTACTTCATGCCCTCCACAGCCGCTTCGGCACCGGCAATGGTGGTGAACGTGGTGACACGGTTGAGCAAAGCGGAAGTGCGGATGTGACGAGAGTCGGCAATCGCATTGCGGCGCTCTTCCACCGTGTTGATGACCAAGGCCACTTCGTTGTTTTTGATCATGTCAACGATGTGAGGGCGACCTTCGGTTACTTTGTTCACCGTGGCACAAGCCACACCCGCGGCGTTGATGGCCAAGGCCGTGCCTTTGGTTGCCACCAACTCAAAGCCTTGCGCCACCAACTGACGCGCCACTTCAATGGCGCGAACTTTGTCGTTGTTTTTGACCGAAATGAAGACCTTGCCCGAAGAGCTGCCATCGGCCTTGGTGGGTCGGGGCAATTTGGTCCCTGCGCCCAATTGGCTCTTCACAAAAGCCTCACCAAAAGTCTTGCCCACGCCCATCACTTCGCCAGTGGATTTCATCTCAGGGCCCAAGATGGTGTCCACACCAGGGAACTTCACGAAGGGGAATACCGCCTCTTTCACGCTGAAATAGGGCAGCGTCACTTCTTGGGTAATGCCTTGCGAGACCAGCGTTTGGCCCGCCATACAACGCGCTGCCACTTTGGCCAGTTGGATGCCTGTGGCTTTGGAAACATAAGGCACGGTGCGGGATGCGCGGGGGTTGACCTCCAACACATAAATCACATCCTGACCCGCCACATGCTGGATGGCGAACTGCACGTTCATCAAGCCCACCACATTCAAGGCACCCGCCATCGCGGCCGATTGGCGCTTGAGCTCGGTCACCGTGGCCGCCGACAAGGAATAGGGTGGCAAAGAGCAAGCCGAATCGCCGCTGTGCACGCCCGCTTGCTCAATGTGTTCCATCACCCCACCAATGAAGGTTTGGCCAGCAGGATCGCGCAAACAATCGACATCGCATTCGATCGCATCGTTCAAGAAGCGGTCCAACAACACGGGAGAGTCATGTGACACCTTGACGGCTTCGCGCATGTAGCGCTCAAGGTCGCGTTGTTCGTGCACGATTTCCATGGCGCGACCGCCCAGCACATAACTGGGTCGAACCACCAGCGGATAGCCCAGTGCCGCGGCTTTTTCGAGGGCTTCGCCTTCGGTGCGCGCTGTCGCGTTGGGGGGCTGGCGCAATCCCAAGTCTTGCAACAATTTCTGGAAGCGCTCACGGTCTTCGGCGGCATCAATCATGTCGGGGCTGGTGCCGATGATGGGCACGCCAGCCGCTTCCAGATCGAGGGCCAACTTCAAGGGCGTTTGGCCACCGTATTGAACAATCACGCCAGTGGGCTTTTCTTTGTCAACGATTTCAAGCACGTCTTCTAAGGTGACGGGCTCGAAGTACAAACGGTCCGAGGTGTCGTAATCGGTCGAAACGGTCTCAGGGTTGCAATTGACCATGATGGTTTCATAACCATCTTCGCGCATCGCCAGTGCCGCGTGCACGCAGCAATAGTCAAACTCAATGCCTTGTCCAATGCGGTTAGGACCACCGCCCAAGACCATGATCTTCTTGTTTTGGGAGGGTTCGGCTTCACACTCGCCATCCCCATTGCCCTCGTAACAGGAATACATGTAGGCGGTGTCGGTCGAGAATTCGGCGGCACAGGTGTCCACGCGCTTGTAAACCGGGCGGACATTCAGCGCATGGCGCCGTGCACGCACCACGTGCTCGGTGGTTTTCAGCAACTTGGCCAGACGGCGATCGGAGAAACCTTTTTTCTTGAGCGCCCGCAATTCTTCGGCGGTGATCGCTTCCAAAGTGGTGGTTTCAAGCTCGAGTTCGATCTTCACGATTTCTTCGATTTGAACCAAGAACCACGGATCGATCTTGGTCAAGGCAAAGACCTCATCCACGCTCAAGCCCATGGCGAATGCATCCCCCACATACCAAATGCGCTCGGGGCCGGGCTCGCCCAATTCTTTTTCAAGCACTTCGCGGTCTTGGGTTTTTTCGTTCATGCCGTCGACGCCCACTTCCAAGCCACGCAGGGCTTTTTGGAAGGATTCTTGGAACGTCCGGCCCATGGCCATCACCTCCCCCACCGATTTCATTTGGGTCGTCAGGCGACTGTCGGCAGTGGGGAATTTTTCGAAAGCAAAGCGCGGGATCTTGGTGACCACATAGTCGATCGACGGCTCGAAAGAAGCAGGCGTCGCGCCGCCTGTGATTTCGTTGCGCAATTCGTCGAGCGTGTAGCCGACCGCCAACTTAGCGGCCACTTTGGCAATGGGGAAGCCCGTGGCTTTCGATGCCAAAGCGGATGAACGTGACACACGGGGGTTCATCTCGATGACGACCATGCGGCCGTCTTTCGGATTGATCGAAAACTGCACGTTCGAGCCGCCAGTGTCCACACCAATTTCGCGCAAGACTGCCAACGAGGCATTGCGCAAAATTTGGTATTCCTTGTCGGTCAGGGTCTGGGCCGGCGCCACCGTGATCGAGTCACCGGTGTGCACCCCCATGGGGTCCAAGTTTTCGATCGAGCAGATGATGATGCAGTTGTCCGCTTTGTCGCGCACCACTTCCATCTCGTATTCTTTCCAGCCCAACAGAGATTCTTCAATCAGCAACTCAGTGGTCGGCGAAGCTTCCAAGCCGCGTTTGCAAATGACTTCAAACTCTTCAGGGTTATAGGCAATGCCACCGCCCGTGCCACCCAAGGTGAAACTGGGGCGAATGACAGTGGGAAATCCCACGGTCTTCTGCACGTCCCAGGCTTCTTCCATGCTGTGGGCAATGCCCGATCTTGCCGAACCCAGACCAATTTTCGTCATCGCGTCTTTGAATTTCAGACGGTCTTCGGCTTTGTCGATGGCCTCGGGGGTGGCACCAATCAGTTCCACCTTGTATTTTTCAAGCACCCCATGGCGCCACAAATCCAAAGCGCAGTTCAGCGCAGTCTGTCCGCCCATGGTCGGCAAGATCGCATCGGGGCGCTCTTTGGCAATGATCTTCTCAACGGTTTGCCAGGTGATGGGCTCGATGTAGGTGACATCGGCTGTGGCCGGGTCGGTCATGATCGTTGCAGGATTGCTGTTGATCAAGATGACTTTGTAGCCCTCTTCACGCAGTGCTTTACAAGCCTGCACGCCGGAGTAATCGAACTCACAGGCCTGACCAATGATGATCGGGCCTGCGCCAATGATGAGGATGCTTTTTAGGTCGGAGCGCTTGGGCATGTTATTTCGCCTCCATCAAGTTGATGAAGCGGTCAAAAAGATAGGCAATGTCGTGGGGGCCGGGCGATGCTTCAGGGTGCCCCTGGAAGCAAAACGCAGGCTTGTCCGTGCGGGCCAAACCTTGCAAGGTGCCATCAAAGAGAGACACATGGGTGGCGCGCAAATGGGCGGGGAGCGACTTTTCGTCCACCGCAAAGCCGTGGTTTTGGCTGGTGATGGAAACTCGGCCTGAGTCGAGGTCTTTCACCGGGTGGTTGGCCCCGTGGTGACCAAACTTCATCTTGAAAGTTTTTGCCCCGCTGGCCAAGGCCATGATTTGGTGCCCCAAGCAAATACCAAAGGTTGGAATGCCGGTTTCAATCAGCTCTGCCGCTGCGGCAATCGCGTAGTCACAAGGCTGAGGGTCCCCAGGGCCGTTGGACAAAAAGATGCCGTCAGGCTTGTACTTCAGCACATCGGCAGCAGCCGTTTTGGCCGGTACGACCGTGACTTTGCAGCCCCGCTCGGCCAGCATGCGCAAGATGTTTTTCTTGACGCCGAAGTCATAAGCGACCACGTGAAAACGGGGGGCCGTCTGTTCGCCATAACCCGAGCCCAACTTCCATTCACTTTGGGTCCAGTCATAGGGCTCTTTGACCGTGACTTGTTGGGCCAAATCGAGACCCGCCATATTGGGGGCGCCTTTGGCCAATGCCACCGCTTGGTCTTTCAAGGCCTGGGTCACGGCCTGACCGGGAGCCAAGCCGACAATGGCCCCGTTTTGAGCACCTTGGGTGCGCAGAATGCGGGTCAATTGGCGGGTATCGATGTTCGCAATGGCCACTGTGCCGGCATGAGCCAAATAAGACGAAAGGGTTTGGCTCGATCGGAAATTACTGGCGATCAAGGGCAGGTCTTTGATGATCAAACCTGCAGCATGGACTTTGTCTGCCTCGACATCTTCAGCATTGACGCCATAGTTGCCGATATGCGGGTACGTCAAAGTGACGATTTGCTGGCAATAGCTGGGGTCAGTGAGGATTTCTTGGTAGCCGGTGAGAGAGGTGTTGAACACCACTTCGCCGACTGTGGAGCCCGTGGCTCCGATCGAGTTGCCGATAAAGACCGTGCCGTCTGCGAGCGCCAAAATGGCGGGCGGGAAAGTTCCCTGAAGAGACAAAAGCACTGGGTTCTCCGGAATAGTTCGGGTACGCCTCAGCACTCACCAGAGAGGGATCTCTTTTGGGCTGCTTGTTCGAGGATTGGGCCTAAGATGGACTGTGGCGTACAGGTTGATGCGGGAAAGCCTCTCATTATAACGGAGGACCACTCGAAAACCCTGACGGGGGCCACACAAAACGTTTCAATTTTGGGGATTCAAGGGCTCAGTCTGAAGCCGTGGCGCTGGCATGCAAACAAATGGCTGCGGCCGTGGCCACATTCAAGGATTCTTCCCCACCGGGCTGGGCAATTCTGACTTTTTGTTGCGCCAAAGCCATCAAGCCCTCGCTCACCCCCTGCCCTTCATGACCAAAAACCCAAGCGCACTGAGGGCTCAGTGCCCGTTGTTGCAGCAATTCGTGCAAATACGGACCGGCATGCGAGCTGGTGGTCAGCACGGGGACTCCCAGCGCAGCCACATCGGTTTCACCCACCGATTCGACCAAATGCAAGCCAAAATGCGCGCCCATACCGGCCCGCAACACCTTGGGTGACCAAAGGGCGGCCGTGCCTTTGATGGCCAGCACTTGGCGGTAACCAAACGCTGAAGCACAACGCAAAATGGCCCCCACATTGCCCGCATCCTGGAGTCGATCCAGCACCACGGTGGGAACTTGCAGCATGACTGCAGACGGCCCGGCAAGGTCAACCACAAATGCCATTCGGGCTGGTGATTCCAAACCACTTAAACTGGCAAACAAGGCATCGGGTAAAACCACCACGGCGTCGGCAAGGCCTTCCCACTGGGGCCCTTGCTCTTCATAAAAAGAGGTGCTCAATACCACCTGCGCAGGTCGAATGCCTCGCTCAAGGGCGGCACGGCAAAGATGATCGCCCTCCACCCAAAATTGGCCCGCTTTGCGATAGGCCGTCGTGTCTTGTGCCAATCGCCGCCAGGCCTTGACTTGGGGGTTATCGCGCGAGGTGATCAGGTGCATCGCACGCTCCGGCGCACAGGGGCAAAAGTCAGGCGGTGGCATTCAGCGGGCCCATGCTCACGCAAAGCATTCAAGTGCTGCGCCGTGCCGTACCCTTTGTGTTGATCAAATCCGTAAACGGGATACCGCTCATGCAGGTGTTGGCACAAGCGGTCGCGGTGCACCTTGGCCAAAATAGAGGCCGCAGAAATAGACGGTACCAAGGCGTCACCCTGCACAATGGCTTCCGCCAATATGTCCAGCGTGGGCAATCGGTTGCCATCGACCAACACACGTTGCGGCTTCAGACGCAAACCCTCGACAGCACGCTTCATGGCCAACAACGTCGCTTGCAAAATATTCAGTCGGTCAATTTCTTGAACGCTGGCTTCAGCGATAGCGAAACACAAAGCTCGGGCTCGTATTTCGTCAAACAACTGCTCTCGGCGTTTCGCTGAAAGTTTTTTGGAGTCGTTCAGACCCGCAATGGGCTGCAAGTCGTCCAAAATCACGGCCGCAGCCACCACCGGTCCCGCCAACGGACCGCGCCCAGCTTCATCCACGCCGGCGGTGAGGCCCGCAGTGGCCCAATTCAATGAGGCTTGCTCAATGGGCAAGGACTTTTTGGATCGCATGGGTCGCCAGCGTCGGCATGTCTTGCCGCAGTTGAAGGTGAAGCTCAGAAAAACGTTGTTGTAGGTGCGCGACCGCGTCGGGGTCGTCCAACCAGCGCAACACCGCTGTGGCCAAAGCATCGGGCTGAACTTCTTCTTGCAAAAATTCAGGAACCAGACTTTCATTGCACAAAATATTGGGCAGACCGACCCAAGGAAGCAAACGCTTGCGATTGGCAATTTGCCAAGACAGCCATTGCATTTTGTAAGCGATGACCATGGGCCTTTTGTGCAAGGCCGTTTCGAGTGTGGCGGTGCCACTGGCCACCAAGGCCACATCACAGGCCGCCTGCACGTCATGCGATTGCCCCATCACCACATGCACGTGACCTTGCATACCGGCCTGCGCAATAGCACTTTCAATCATGGGCAAGAGAGCAGCATGCGTGGGCAAGACGAACTGCAAATGGGGTCGCCACTCGCGCATCCGCTTGGCCGCCTGCAGAAATGGCAACGCCAACAACTTGATCTCTGAAAGTCGACTGCCGGGCAGCAGCGCCACGAGAGAGGCCTCGGGCGATAAAGCCAAATTCTGCCGCGCTCTTTGCCGATCTGGCACCGAATCAATGACGTCGCCAACGGGATGCCCGACGAAAGAGCCCGCGATACCGTGCTGCGCCAGCAAGTCGGGCTCGAAAGGGTAAATGCACAAAACGTGGTCCACGCTGTCACGGATTTTTTGGACCCGCTCTGGACGCCATGCCCAAATGGAGGGACAGACCAATTGAACGGTAGGCACGTTTTTTTGCCGCAACTTGCGCTCGACAGGCAAATTGAAATCCGAGGCATCGACGCCCAGATACAAATCTGGCGAGCTGTCCCAAAGGTCTTGCGTCAGTTTTTGACGAATACCGTTGATATGGCGATAACGCCAAAGGGCTTCGACCAAGCCGCGGACCGATAATTCGTCGCAAGACCATTTGGAGTTAAATCCAGCCGCATCCATCTGCGGCCCGCCGATGCCAAAGGCATTCAGGCCAGCCCAGTGCGAGCGCATGCCCTTCAACAACAACGCTGCCAGCATGTCGCCGGATCTTTCAGCAGCGACCATGCACACGCGCAGGTTCTGTGCGGGCCTTGGTTCAGGTGTATTGGATGAACCTTGCGCGTTCATCACGCTTTCAATGCCTGGCGAATGACCTCACACACTTCATCAATGGCTTCGTTGCTCAATTCTGGATAAATGGGCAAGGACAGGCATCGCTCGGCAACCGACTCGGTCACCGGGAAATGGGCGCCTGCTGAAATAGAAGCAAAGACTTTCTGTTGGTGCAAGGGCACGGGGTAGTAAATGGCGGAGGCAATTTTTTGATCGGTCAGGGCCTGTTGAATCACCGCACGGTCATCACAGAGCAAGGTGTACTGGTGGTACACATGCAAGCCCACACCATCTTCAAAGGGTGTCTGCAAATTCAAGCCCGCCAAGCCCGCGGTGTAGCGGTGCGCCACACGGCGCCGCTCTTGGTTGTATCGGTCAATGAACGGCATCTTGGCGCGCAACACCACGGCTTGGAGTTCGTCCAAGCGGCTGTTGTAACCCACGATGTCATGGTAATAACGGACTTTGCTGCCGTGGTTGCGCAACATGCGCAATTTTTCAGCCATCTCGTCAGACTGGGTGGTCACCATGCCGCCATCGCCATAGCAACCCAAATTTTTACTCGGGAAAAAACTGAATGCAGCGACGTCGCCCATGGCCCCGGTCTTAGTGCCTTTGATGTCCGCGCCAAAGGACTGCGCGCAGTCCTCCACCAGTTGCAGGTGATGCTTTTTGGCCAAATCCATCAAAGGAGTCAAGTCGGCTGGTTGGCCAAACAGGTGGACAGGCAACAAGGCCTTGGTCTTGGGCGTGATGGCGCGGCAAGTCTGCTCCACATCGATGTTGAACGTGCGCGGATCAATGTCCACAAAAACCGCTTTTGCACCAACATAGGCGATTGCCTCCGCGGTCGCGATGAACGTGAATGGGGACGTGATGACCTCATCACCAGGCCCAATGTCTGCGGCCAACAATGCCAGATGTAAGGCATCGGTGCCGTTGGCACAGGTGATGGCGTGCTGAACACCCAAATAAGTGGCCGCCTCTTTTTCAAAGGCCTGGACATTGGGGCCCAAAATAAATTGGGCAGCGTTCAATGCGCCTAAAAATGCCGGTTCGAGTTGCGGCTGCAAGTCGCGGTATTGCGCGACCAGATCGACCATAGGGATGCGCATGGCGTACCTTTCAAGTATTCAATTTCAAGAAATCAGCCGGGTGGCTTCGGTGATGCGCTGAACCGCTTCCAAAGCACGGCGCCCCGCTTCTCCGCTCACCTTGGGTGGCCGCTTGTGCAAGATGCTGTCAACAAAATCAACAATCTCTGCATACAAAGGATCGGCCTCGCCAAACGTTTGCTCTTGCTTTTCAATGGCGTGTTCGGGATCGACCATAGGGTCTTTTGCGCCCCGATACGTGGTCAAGGTGCGAACCTGAAAATCCAGCGAGTGGCAGGCCTGATGCTGGAAAACCCGCATTTTGCGTTCGCTCTTGGCGCTGACACGACTGGCCGTGACGTTGGCCACACAACCATTGGCAAATCGAATGCGGGCATTGGCGATATCAATGTCAGAAGTGAGCACCCTGGCGCCTGAGCAATCCACACTTTCAAGCTCACTGTCCACCAAGGACAAAATCAAGTCCACATCGTGGATCATCAAATCAAGCAAGACGCTCACATCGGTTGCGCGGGGCTTAAAGGGGGCCAATCGCGAGCTGTCGATGAACCGAGGGTCAGACAACAAAGGCTCGAGAGCCAGGGCGGCAGGGTTGAAGCGCTCTAAGTGACCCACAGCCAGTACGCAATGGTTTTCTTTGGCCAGACGAATCAATTCGTCGGCTTGCTCGAGCGTGGTGGTCATCGGCTTTTCTACCAAGACATGCACGCCCGCTCGGAGGAATTCAGCACACACTTCGTAGTGTCCTTGCGTGGGCACCACGATGCTGACAGCGTCTACGCGACCGATGAGTGATTGGTAGTCCGTCAAGGCTTCGCATTGCAAAGGCGCAGCAACAGCCTCGGCTTGCTCTTGTCGGCTGTCCACCACTGCCACCAATTCGCACTGCGAAATCTTGGCGTATTTTTGAGCATGGAATTTGCCCAGATATCCCACGCCAATAACGGCGCAACGCAACAGGGCCATGACGCCCTCCTTTCATGCTCGAGACAGAAGGAAATTCTGCCCCTGACTTTGATCAGTCGACCGACCGGCGGCGCGATCGCACAATGCCTACTTTGGGATTGACCCCTGCCAAAAAGCTCAACATCATTTGGACATCCGCTTGGACTTCAGGTTTGTCTTGGCCCAATTGAAGAATGCGTTCTTTGGCCACTTCGAATGTCAAATTTTCACGGTACAGCAGTTTGTGCATGGCACGCACGGCCGCAATGCGTTCAGGCGAATAACCGCGCCGGCGCAGTCCCTCTGCATTGACCGTTCGAGCCGAGGCCGGTTGCCCCTGGCATGTCACATAAGGCGGTAAATCGGCAAACAGCAGTGTGCACATGGCCGTGAAACTGTGGGCGCCCAAACGCAAGAACTGCCTGACCACCGTGAAGCCACCCAAGATGACCCAATCGCCCACCACCACGTGGCCGGCCAGTTGAGAGTTGTTGGCAAA
>JACCDO011884276.1_pt1 | contig 21598 bp, 23 predicted proteins | sample 7446101 | NCBI WGS metagenome assembly JACCDO01 (sample SAMN15323440, study PRJNA562643) | freshwater metagenome | isolation source: river surface water | place: USA:Blue River Watershed | collected 2017-08-16
ATTTGCAACAAAGATTTTTGCTGTTTTTGATCGGTTGCATTGGAATTCGTTCACTATTTGTTATTATTGCGAAATATATAAATGTGAAATATTTGAAATATTTAGGTTACGTCGCTTTGCTACCTGCTATTGGTTTTATGTACATATATTTAACCGGATCCAGAAAAACGGGTGCGGAAGTGTTTGGAGAGAAAATATGGTGGAATGATTTAAGACCGATTCATTCTATTTTGTATTTTTTATTTGCTTATAATGCGATTATGGGTAACAAACAATCCTGGATATATTTATTGGTGGATGTTTTAGTCGGTGTAATAAGTTTTTTATTGCATCATTACATAAATGGTAATTTTGTTAAGCTATTTACTTTACATGCCGAATGAGCGTACCATTTCAAATAATCGTATGCATAATTGTGTAATAAGTAATACTTCAAATTACACAATTTTCTTTAACAAAACAGAAAATACTTTCTAAAATTGGTAGCGTTTGTACAACTGCAGTGCGGTTAACCCACCGAAAATCTGGGCCATGCAGTAAGGCAAAACTTCAGATACGGGTAATTTACCAGCAGAGGCCATGGCAATGGTGACTGCGGGATTAAGGTGTCCACCTGAAATCTTGCTTGTTAGCAATATAGTAAGGGCCAACGCGGCACCAATAGCTAAAGGATTTCCTGTTGCAAAAATAACATAAATAAAGAACGCAGCGCCGAAAAATTCAACTAAATAACTGTACATGGACAATATATTGTATATTGTGAAAAAAATTGAACCATCACGGAAACGAATTCACATAATTATTTGTTTCATATCGATAAAGCATGTATCTCATGGCAATTCTTTCATTGGTCAGGTTTGTATGTATTTTGTATGGTATGCTATTTCAACATGATCATTATGAGACACATAATTATACTATTTATCCAGATTTCCTGGTAATACAACGGAATATATACAGACTTAATGATACAAATAGCTTCCATTATTTCCATAAAAATCTTTAATGTATTGATTTTGTACCACACCGCCGACTTTATTATATTGAATGGGTGCAAATGTTGGCGTGGGCGCATTTGTAGTTCGCGCATTTTTTTTCGGCGGTGCAACTGATCCGCCCGCCCTGGCTCTGCGACGAGCCGCATCGGTAGTATTAATATCTTTGTATGTGGTGAATGAAAATAGTCCTCCACTCGCATTTAAAGATCCTTTACCAACCGCACTGTTGCGTCGATTCGCCACTACACTCGATGCATCTCGGCTGCCGAACCACTTCTTTTCTAACTTTACGCCCACGGTTTCTGGTGTAGCCGGGATCGTTTCCAAATAAGTATGGCGTGCCATATTAAAATATGCCTGATTATCACTGGTACTATCTTTTTGTGGCATGGGTTTTGCACCAGACAATGCACCGTTGTTTATATTTTGTATACTATACTTCATTCTATACATATCACAATGATTCTATAACATAGTGATATAAATTATATTTGTTGACTAAATTACCGACGTAGTGCTATAATGTTCACGCCCGAATCATTATGTGTATTGACGCAAAAAAGTTGTATTATATCTTTACATCATTGTAATTCTTGTTCATGGCGCGCAACTTGCGGAATCGCACATAATCAGAAGAATCCGATACAAATCTGGGATTGCATGATGCACCTGCAACACCAGTTGCGTCGCACTGGCTAATAATGGCACCAATATGGCCTTTCCATCCAGGTTTGCTTGCATTCACCTGATTGGGTCCACCACACACGTAATTTGGACGAGCGAGGAAATCACCTAAATTATTCACCGCACGAAAAGGAGTTATCACACGTTTGTATCCATTAATTGTTCCTGAGGCGTTCAATTGGTTCCATCCACGACGAAGAACGCCTCGGTCAAGAGTTTGTTCTCCATGTTTGTAGCTTGTAAGTGTTTGTTTTGGGGAAATACCGTTTATGGTTGACATTACTCTATACTATAGTATAGGACAATATAATTTATCCAACTATAATATAAAACGTATTGTGAATGTCACGTAAAAAACATTCATTGCGTAAGCGAAATAAGCCTATGCAAAAAGAAGATTATGTGTCTTCAAATGAATATTTAGAATCGTTATTAGATGAAACACAAACAATTACTTATGATCCTGCGTGTGTACGTAAGAAAAGTAACTTAAGTAAAGGCCTCGATAAATATAAATTTGACTCTGTGAATTTTTCGGGCGAAGAATTACTAAATAAAATACCAACTATATCGCCAAAGTTACATGAATTACTTAATAAAATCGAAAAATTGGATACAGCAGATATGAAAGAACACGGCAAGAAGTTTAAGCATTTCATATTTTCTGATGTAAAATCAGGTTCTCACGGCGCTAGGTTAATTGCATCTGCTCTCATTGCAAAGGGATATCATTTGGGTTATTCTGCCGAATTAAAGAAGCCAGTAGATAAGGAAGCTGCGTCCGTAGAAGAGCAAGAAGATGCCCCCGAAAAACGAGAACATCGCTACAAAAAACTCGAACTAAATACAGACGCAGAACTTATGCGAAATCCACACACAAATTTCTTTTTATTGTCTTCTGTCATGGTGTATGACCAACCGATTAGTGTTGCCGCAAAAAAACAAATGTTGGCCAAATTCAACCAACGACCGGAGAACATTCACGGCGACTTAGCGCGAATTATTGTATTAGATAGTGGATTCAAAGAAGGAATTGATTTGTTCGATGTAAAATATGTTCACATCTTTGAACCATCTGTTGTGCCATCCGACCAAAAACAGGTCATTGGCCGCGGCACCCGCACATGCGGACAAAAAGGGTTGGAGTTCCATCCGTCGAAAGGGTGGCCGTTACATATTTTTGTATACGATTTATCGATTCCAGATAAAGTAAAAGGCGCATTTTTGGGCGCAGAAAATGCCATCGAACTCTATTTAAAGTCCATGAATATTGATATCCGCCAATTTCATTTCGCACATGATTTGGAAAAGTCCACGGTTCTCGGGTCCGTCGATTATGACTTAAACAAAAATATTCATACGTTCTCGATTCCGTCTGCCAAAAACATAGAACGCTTACCTGGCGGCAAAGAGTTTGTATATGGTGGTGCCCCAAAACTGCGTATTCGTTCACCAGTTGCTACAGAAACTGCAACAACGACGTCGAATGTTTCTCTACCCGATCATTCTGTGCAATCACGCAAATCGTACACAGAAATGCGTCAATACATTAAAGACTATTTCAAAGAATACACGTGGGGTGTTGTGAAAATGACCAATATGTGTGCGGACACCATGAACGGCGGCGGAAATGTTCTCAAATATACTCCGTCACAAAACTTCATCCGCAATTATTTTACACCCTTAAATCCGTGCAAAGGCATGTTGTTGTGGCACTCAGTGGGTACCGGAAAAACATGCAGCGCGATTGCCACTGCAACCAGCAGCTTCGAAAAACAAGAATATACTATTTTGTGGGTCACACGAACGACTCTTAAAAACGATATTTGGAAAAATATGTTTGACCAGGTATGCAATGAAAGTATACGTAACAAAATCGAATATAGTGACGATTTTACCATGCCGAAAGAGCACGCCCAACGTATGCGATTGTTGTCAAAATCGTGGAAAATACGGCCGATTTCGTATAAACAGTTCAGTAATTTGGTATCGAAGCAAAATAGTATTTACGAAACACTTGTCAAAATCAACGGAATAGCGGACCCATTGCGAAAAACACTGATTATTATCGACGAAGCCCACAAATTATATGGCGGGGATGACTTATCCGGCATCGAACGTCCGGACATGAATGCATTACATAGTGCGCTAATGAAGTCCTATGAAATTTCCGGCGATAATTCGGTACGTCTCATGTTGATGACGGCAACACCCATTACAACAAAGCCGATGGAATTGATACAACTCATCAATTTGTGTAAACCGTTGAGCGAGCAAATGCCCGCATCTTTTGATGAATTCTCGAATAAATATTTGGATGTTCAAGGCGAGTTTACCGAAGCGGGTCGTTATAAATATTTGGATGATATTGCCGGATATGTGAGTTACTTAAATCGCGAAAAAGACGCGCGTCAATTTGCACAGCCGATTGTTACACATATCTCTGTACCCATGGTGAAAAATGAAGAATTAATCGAAAAGTTTGATAAGGCGTTCATGCGTGAACAAATGAATGAAGAAACCACGGAGCTGCAAACGAAATTGGTCGAAAAGGCCAAAGAAATTGAAGGGGAGTTAAGCGATCTAGATAAAAATAAATTCGGTTTTTTGAAAAAAGAAGTTTGTGAAACATTTGACAACGTCCCGAAGAAACAATGTGATAAAGTGGTCAATGCCAATATCAAAGGAATGGTTGCAGAACTAAAACAGATGACTGCCGGAATACGCGCCGAAATGAAGGAATTGAAAGGGCTTATCAAAGCGAAAAAGGGACTGAAAAAAGAGACCCTTGGTAATATCAAAGAGAACATTGAAAACTATGCCGACGAATATGAAGAATACAAAGAATCAGTGTTGTATAATATTAAAAAGGACTGTGCTGTAAAACCAGATAGCGGAACAAGCGCACTAAAAGAGAACGTTAAATCACACCCAGTCATTGCCGAAATTGACACGAAATTGGAAGAATATACTACACAAATTGAATCCATGTCGCAAAACCTGAAAATACGAATGGAAGCACACAAACAAAAAGTCGCCGAATTACGAAAAATGTTGAAAAATACACAATATAATGATTTGGAGCGTAGTGTAATCCGCATGACATTGAAGGAACACCAACATGAACATAATAAAACTATAAAAATTTTGAAGAAAGAAAATGCACAAAGAGAGAACCTGCTACAAAAAAATATCCAACAATTGACAAAAGACCGCGAAAAACGGTTCAAAAAAATACAGAAAACGATTAAGAAGAAAATCGGCGAAAACAAACAAAAAATCAAAGAACAAGCGCGTGAAGAGACGCGGCTACGCAAAGAATTGCGCAAACAAGCCGATTATAAAGAAGAAATCACGAACAAACAAATCAATGACCTTGTTGAAACGTATCGCGAAAAAATGGTGGATGAATTACATAATTTAGATGAAAGCATGTTAGAAAAAGAGCGCGCAAAAGAGGCGGAAAAGCAGCGTAAAGCAGATGAACGTGAACAGAAAAAGTTGGCCCGAGAACATGAGCGTGAACGCAAAGATGCGGAACGAGAAGAAAAGAAGAAAACCCGCAAAGCCGAACAAGAAAAAAAGAAAGCCGAGCGAGAACAAGCTCGCAAAACAAAGAAGAATACGAAATAGTGTGAAATAACTGGGTCAATTTATGTTTTCTTTACACAAAAACATAAATAATACACAAATATGTATATATAGACCGCATATACATGGACCATGCAAGCGATGACCATGATGATGCTGATACAAGTATGTTGGACGAAGTAAGTGAAATCGACGAAACATCTGTACACGAACCAACCGATAGTTTAGAGAACACAGTCACCACAACCGAAATCGACCAACTCACATTGTCGCTATTAATGAACAAAAACCATTATCGAAAATACGTCTCACAAACCAATCCAGAACAACACGAAGTGGAGAACCAACGCATATCCGACAATCGCAAATATAGAAGCCGTATATTAGATTTAACCAGTCGTCTGTTGGATTCGCCAGATACACAAATTACGACCGACGTGGACCAAATATTTGTTGCTTATACAAAACGTCTGGTTCAGTATTTCAAAATGCAGGATATAGAAAAACAGAATCAGTCTCATAATGGATGTTATGAGAAAGACGACGAAGACGAAGATGTTCTCTTTGGTAATATGGACGAAACGCCGACGGCGAGTCAATCCGCAACCAGTTCATTTTGGGGGAAAGACCGAGTGGTAAAAAAGGGTAATTTACCTGTGGCAAGTTATGACATGCGCATGTTCTCCAAACGATGAAATAAATTGTTGTAAGATATAATTTATTTGTATAATATAACTAATTAATGCCGACAAATACAACGCGTCATAAAAAGAAACAACAACGACGCAAACATACACGCAAATTTAAACGCATGAACTGTAATCCAGGAACATCCGGAAAAACGAGCGTAGCCGATAGTTGTTTAACAAATGATGTTCTCATACAATTAAAAGCGTCGTTTAATGAGAGTCACCCAAATAAGCAAATTGTTGCAACTAATCCAAAGAGCATATGGACCGAGTTAAAGAAGAAGCTGAAAACGTGCGATAAAGAAGACTGTTGGTTGGACACAATTGCCGATCCTTTAGTACGTCGTAAGCTCGATAAACAGTCGTTTGCACCAGACCATCCATTATCATGGAATAAAGACCCCGATGAATGGCTTTCTAATTTCGATATTGCCGATGTTCTCAAACAATACGAAGAAACATATAGTAACTTTGTATTTCTCGGCCCGACACCCATTGATTTTGATACACGTTTGCCCGAAAATGGAGGTGACTGCGTATGGGAAGAATTATGTAAATTTCAGGTGAAGAACTATTTAGAATCGGGGAAAACAAAAATCGGGATTGTATTTAATTTAGACCATCATAACCAAGGGGGGTCGCATTGGGTCTCCATGTTCGTAGATTTAGAGGACCATTATGTGTTTTACATGGATAGTGCAGGCGATGCAATTCCACCGGAAATTGATGCATTGGCAAAACGTATTATTGCACAAGGACTGGATTTAGAAACACCTATGCATATACACTTTTATGAAAATTGCCCCATGGAGCACCAATATGGAAACAATGAATGTGGCATGTACTCGTTATATTTTATAGTCACCATGTTGACAAATAAGACGGAAAAGAAAGTATTCAAAAATTACATGGAAAAAATCGCGTTCTTTAAGAACAAACGTATACCCGATAAATACATGCATCATTATAGAAAGAAATATTTTAATTCGTAATTTTTTATCATTATAGTATAACTTTGATACATATACTATAATGGCAACCGATGCAGAAAAAGAATATGTGAATAAACGTATTGACAAAATTTTTGGATACATTAATGAGGCCAAACATGATCCTACTACAGCCCAACCGGATCCTGAATTAGATCTGTATATTACTGAGTTAAATACTCGTGCCAATGCCGATCCGGAACAACAACGACAAATTCTAGCAAAAATTATTCGAAATCCGTATATTACTAAACCGTTCATCGACCGCATAACACAAGTAGGCAGTGATGCGGGAAATAAAATATTACATGTCATTCGTAAAATGTTCGAAGAACAAATAGACAAAGACCCTAAATTAAATTTGGTGATCAAAGAATATGTTGATGACACACCAAATAGTAATAATACTCTTCTTCATGGATATAGTGTTGAGCTTGAAAAGAAACCATATACTGCGGATGATGAAGTACAATTCTTGTTACGAGTATTAGCACGATCAATGCAAGAATCATCCTCGAATCAACTACCATACGGTACATATAAACGTAATATGACACTCGATCTACATAAACAGCCGATTCCAGTAATAGGTGGTAGAAAAAAAGGAAGAAAGTCGAAAAAATCACAAAAGCGAAAACATCGAAAGCAGTCCAACACCAAAAAACGAGGGTCCAAAAAAACCATCAAAAAACATTAACCGTGCAACATATATAGATATAATGCCATATTCATACACAACATGTCATTATACGTAGTCCCCGAGAACCAAGAATTATTATGGAATGTCATTAGTAAAAATGCATATATTCAAGACTTTTTTGCGCCATATAATCCTGAAAAGAAAAATGAATGGTTCAAAGCGATCATTCGGACATTTTATGAAAAATATAAGTTGCAAAAACTAACAGTGGCCGATTTGAACTTAGTAAACAAAGAAACGATAGCATATATGATACAAAATGTGCGTGAGCAAATCAACCAACCGGTTGCGAAAACTACTACACCAACTCAGGCGACTCCTTCTTTTCAACCTGCGAACTCATATACAATATCTACTCCACCAATTGTACCTGATATGCGGCAGGATATTTATGCAAAAGAATTTGAACAGAGACAACAAGACTACGCGAACATGAATAAAAAAGTCGCGCCGGCCAATGTTAATTTTACGGAAAAGGCGGACGATGGAGTAATACAAAATATGGAAGAACTCGTAAAACAGCAAATGCAACAACGAGCTTATGAAATGTCATTGATTCCACCGCCAGTCAATAAAATAAGTCAACATGCGACGCTGCCGGCTACGCCTATTGCTAACACGTTTGTGCAAAATGCTGTGCATAGTGCTCCACCGAAATTGCAAATAGATGCAGCATCAAATATTGAAATCAGTATTGAAGAATTTGGTTCGGCAAGTAATAAAAAGAGTGTTACATGGAAAAACGACGAACTAGATGCTGAGATGCAAGTGTTGCGTGAATCCATAAATAATATGACAGAGCAGGTTGCAGAATTAAAGCAATTATTTGAGTTGTCGCAAACCAATATAACCGAACTAAAAGAAGAAAATGCTGGCCTGACAATGAAATTAAATCAGTTGACCGAAGCAAATGCCAGTCTAGCAACGAAATTAAATAATTCGATTGAATGGTCTCATATCAGTATCGTCCATTTGAACGAAGCAAATACAGGGCTAACTATGAAATATAATGAAATGATTGCAAACAAAGTAGCACCCGCACCCGCACCAGCACCAGCACCAGCACCAGCACCAGCACCCGCACAAGTACCCGCACAATCACAACCCATTATTCCAACTCCGGATGAAATCAAATCAACCATGGAACGTATATTGACACAAATGGATAGCGAATAAATATTACATATTATTTGTAAAATATAATAAACACAACATTATTGTTTATTATATACGGTTTTTAACAATGGAACTATTCGAACATACATTTTTCATTAATTTGGACCATCGCACTGATCGTCTAGAACATATTACTAAAGAATTCGAGAAAATGGGAATCCAGGGTGAACGTGTACAAGGAATCCAGCCAAAATCCCCTGCGGTCGGGTGCACAATGAGCCACATTAAATGTTTGGAGCTCGCAAAGAGCCGAGATTATGACCAGGTATTTATATGTGAAGACGATATTACATTCACGAATCCAGAGTTGTTCAAACAAAACCTGTCCAAATTTGTCGAAAATGAAAAAATTAATTGGGATGTTTTATTGGTCAGTGGAAACAATCGCCCACCTTGTCAAAAATTGTATGAATATGCTGCGCGCGTATTTTATTGTCAAACTACCACCGGATATATTGTCAAAAAAGAATATTATGATAAATTGATCGCAAACTTCAAAGAAGGCCTAACTCATTTAATACGAAACCCAACAAACAAATTTGAGTATGCAATTGATAAATATTGGCTTCGGCTACAAATGCAAGATTATTGGTATATCATTACCCCATTAACGGTTACACAATATGACAATTTTAGTGATATTGAAAACAAAGATACATATTATAGCAGTGTTATATTGGATTTGGATAAACCATGGTTTGAGCGTCAAATGCAAATGAAAAAAATGTCATTTACATAAATAACAATCACGTGTATTTTTAACTTGTATTTTCGAAAAATAAATCGTCTTCTGTATTTTCTATTTCTGGCTCGGGCTCATACATGGTTTTGAGTTGTATCCACTCATCATAGTGATTGAAATAATATTGGCAATTTCGCATGACACATGCAAATGATGAACCACTATGACATTGATGTGCTAATGCGAACCCAATGAGATTCACCCGTTTATCAAGTGAACTTATAAACCCGCGGTCGTCGTTGAAATTCTTCACAAAATCGACCAGATCTAATTCACTAATGATATCCATTGCTTCCCTGACCATCACATAATCTGTATTGTCCAGGGTTGTTGTCATTCTTATAGATTTTCACACAAATGTATAAGAATATATTGTGCGCACGACCAATCAATTTTCGGGTCGACGGGCGCCATTATTTATCATTCTTAATCCGCAGAAACGTCGCCAGCACATTCTTATTTTTTTCTTCGTATTGCATGGTTTTTAACTTATCGGCATATTCTTTGTGCATCATTTGTTCTCGATATTGTTGATTTTGTTGTGCCAATATACGTTCCGCTTGTTGTTTTTCGAGGGGTGTCAATATTTGTTTGCCACGTTCTCGCATCATATGGTCAACAGATGAATATTGTGGCACATTGTGTATATCTTTCTCACTTACACCAAACACCGTCTGGTCTTTGTGTACTTTGCGCAAATCATCGAATTTTAATTTACTAAACGGGTCACTACTTACATAAATGTCGTCGTTTTCGTCGTCATATATTGAATTTCCAAAGTCACTATTCATATACAGGTTCTCAACACCCCGATATTTTACCATGCCACGTTGAGTATCTTTTATTTTATCAAACACCTGACCCATGTTTTGTGTACTCACCTTTTCTGGAGTTTCATATGTTGCCGCCTCGCTCGTAAACCACTGATTTCGGTCCGGATTGGTTTTGGTCACCATATTTTTATCAAATAATTCATTGAATGTCGCATTAAACTGACGTTTGTCCATCGATTGAATGTTTTTACTCACTGCATTCACGGTCGCTTTATCGGCAGATGGATGTCCGGTATCATATACCCGTTTTTCGGTGGTAACCGGTAGATTCTGCTTGGTTTGGTTCTCGTAAAATTTGACAACAATATCGAATGCCTTTTTGTAAAATAAGAAATACTCCGGCGGAAGCTTCGATTTATCGGGGTGTGTCATTAGCACCTTTTTTTTAGCGCGTTTCATTTCTTCCAACGTAATGGAATAACTTAAATCAAACAGTCCAAGTAACTCTTGCAAACTATACATGTGAATATCCAGATTATATTGTTTTTGCGACATTTTTTCAGTCTAAATATTTGGTATTTATTATATTATTTCGATACTATTTATGTAATTTCTTACGTAAATTACATAAAACATACTCGCTATATATAGTATACAAAATGGGATTACCAATTATTACACATTATGAAAATAGAAACGCATTTTTCGATTCTCTAAACTACAACCCGGGTCTAATTATTGTGAAATTTGGGGCTGACTGGTGTGGACCTTGCAAGTTAATCGAAGAAGAGGTTCATCATCATTTTGAATCTATGCCGGATACCGTCCAATGTGCAATAATCGATGTGGATAAGTCGTTTGATTTGTATGCATTTATGAAAACAAAAAAAATAGTGAAAGGAATTCCAACCATTTTGTGTTATTATAAAAACAATACACATTATGCACCGGATGATGTATTTGTTGGCTCTAATAAACTCGAACTGCGCGAGTTTTTTAAGCGATGCCTCGCATCATTAGATTAAGGGGCTATGTATTTGGTCTAATGAGAGCGAAAACCCGATATCACTATCTACATCATATGGCGATGTAATGTCATATGAATTGGTCAGCAATCCGGCAATGTTTTTGTCGTGAATCACCTGTATGGGGCGTCGATGTAGATTAACCAATTGTTCCATTTTTATTTCTAAATCATGTGCACGTTTGTGAAAATATAAGTTACTTTTTGCATAAGAAACATTGTAAATACAGTTATATAAGCTGTTTCGGTATCCGTACCATTCATAGTAACAATCTTTATATTTATTAAAATCAGGCCGGCTCAATACGGACTGGACAGTTGCGGGTATGGCGGCTTCTGCCACTTTTTCGAGTTCATTCGGCATATTCAAATATTTTACATAATTGCATATCATGCAGTTTGACTCATGTATATTTTCTAACAATACTTTTGCAATTAATTTGCTGCACAAATCGTGCAAATTGTCATTTGTGCAAAACATATTTACTAGAATACAATCCATATTTTCCGTCAATATAGATTGTATGAGTCGTCGATTCATTTGAATATCATTATCCGCGTTAAATGTATCAATCACAACCACCAAAATATTCCGGTCGGGTGGTTTTATACGTAGAAATACCGGTACCATTTGTTCTAAAGCATTTGTATCAACCCGTTTCGCTAACGGTGACTTAGACGAGTAAAAGTATACATCTTGTTGGTTATATTTTGACCCAATCGATACATATACGTAGAGGTATTTCTTTTGTTGCGCAAACACTGTAGCCAACGTGGCTGCAAAAGAATTTGAATTTGTATCAAACAACATTTGTAAATCACATGTGAATTATATTATAACATGTGATTCCGTCAATTTTTTATTTACTGGACCTGCGAGTTTTTTTTTGTTTTCTTTTTCGGTGTTTTATACTTTTTTTACCGCCAGATGACGGGAATTTATTTATAGGTGCGGCCTCACCTGAAGTGGATGAAGGTAATGGTGGTGAAGACGGTGTTGAAGGTGCAGCAACTGCGACTGCCACCGGCATTGCTTCTGAGCCGGGCGCTGTAGATGCATTTGAAAATGGATTAAGGGATTTTAGTTTCTCAATGGTACCCGACAGCGATGGAAGCTCAACTGTTGGAATGGATGACATTATAGACGATGATTGAGATTCGGGGGCAACACTCACTTCGGGCTCAGGTAATGTCGGCGGCAATATAATTTCATTTGTCGTATCCGCAATAGTCGCATATGTTAAAACTAACGAGGTTACTCCAATGAAGACATACGATAATATTGGTATGTGGTCAGTTTTCATACTAAAGTTATAATACTATGACATTTTTTTGTGGGATTTTTATTTTTAGTCGGGTATGTTATTATACTTCAGCAATTGGCTTCGTTGCTATGGCATACTCCCGCTGCCATTTCTGCTTTGTTTGTTGTTTGACGGTGCAATGCATGTGGCGTTCAAACTGTTCAGGAGAATCGTAATACAAGATGTCTGGGTTATTGGTACTATCGTTACCCAAATAACGCACCTTGAAAAACTGGGCTTCTGCGTTCCAATTTCCAACCTTCATATTATACTCGCGAATTCCAGTCACTGCATTGCGAATCGATGCTCCTGGAAGGCAGCTGCCTGCATAATATTCCAATCTATCCTTCTTATTCCCGATAACCTTATGGCCAGGGTCACTCGTGAGATAATTATTCAATCGATTGCGCTTTGATTTTACGTCGCTAAAAATGGTACTTTCGTCGACATCACCCGTTTCGTGATATACATACGATTGCTCATCGTATTCGCCGTAATTTTCTCCAGAAGGTTGGTATGATTGCTCGTCATCTTGGTTCATGTTTAGCGATAGCTAAAAGAGGCTAATAAACAAACGTGTATTTGTCTTACGTATACATATGTGTATGTCTTTATGTTACTTCACAAAAACATATGTGTAATGCGATATACACCGGCCACTTTTTTAGAGTCATTTATATATAACAAATGGCGTTAACTTCCGCAGAACTACGCGCCTTCATAAATAAAAACTTTTTATCAGAAGCACCTGTAAATAATATAATTCCCACACCTGATCCGGTAGCGGACACGGATACAGATCCGTTTTTACCGGCTAAACCACCGTCTATGCATGATATCACACGACCAACGACTAAGACACCGGCCATGGCAGCGTATAAATATTTAGACGATGTTATCCTGTCAAATAATTTGGTGTTGTTTCCAAGAAATTTGACAGAAACATATACGATTCATTTGTGTCTGTTCTCCATTAATACGGATTTACATACTCCATTTTTACAATTTATGTTTAGTAAAAACGATTATGTATATCAATTTCCCAGTGCCGAATTAGATATGGTCGCGATCCAACAATCTACTTCTTCTGAAGCCATTCAACCTAAACTGGACACAGAAGGGTCGGGGGACGACGATGAAGATGAATATGACGAATCGAGTGGTGTAGATGCCGAATTTTTATCTCAATGTGGTGATTTATTGCAAAAGACCGTGTCGATTCATGACATGGACATAGAGTCACGTTATCGTGGATTTTTGGAAGATGACCAAACTGCAAACCAGCTGTATGTATTCTTTGATTGTACAGGGTTGTCCATAGAAACACATAGTGATAAGTTTCAAACGGGCGAATATATCATGGCAATTGTAGATGAATTAAATGCGGGACGAATTAATAACGTGGAAATTATAAATGATGTGTTGCAAATATTTAATAATAACCCATTTACAAAGATAATTAATACGATCGATGGAGAACCTGTTCCTAGTCCTATAATTTCTTATTTATGTACGAAAACCGACGACGAAACATATGCAAATGAATATTATAGTACAGAAAACGGTTATGATAATATATCGCTGATTGTGCCGGTTGTTACACATGAACGGTTTGATGATATATATATGTTTTCGAAGACTCCTTTAACCGGTGAATACAATAATATTAAGCGTTTTGCTTTGTTTTATGATGAACCAGACCATGTTGTTGAGAACCTAGATGCGGAAAGCGATGATATTTCAGGGGCTGGTGAAGAAGCTGGTGATGAAGAAGAGTCGGGTGAAGAAGAAGAATCGGGTGAAGAAGATGTTGATGAAGAAGAAGAGTCGGGTGAAGAAACTGGTGTTGAAGAAGAAGAGTCGGGTGAAGAAGAAGTTGATGAAGAAGAAGAGTCGGGTGAAGAAGCTGGTGTTGAAGAAGAAGAGTCGGGTGAAGAAACTGGTGTTGAAGAAGAAGAGTCGGGTGAAGAATCGGGTGAAGAAGAAGAGTCGGGTGAAGAAGCGGGTGCCTCAGAATTAGAACTTGCAGAAAATACGGTGTTTACATTTAAAGAAAACGAACAAACATATTATGGAACATATTCGCTAGAATCATTTACAGAATTATAATCAATACAACCAATACATAATGGCTATTTCACAAACATTATGTATTACATACACTCACACAAACACTAGTATACACATAAACATTTACACATTATCTAGACTACTGTAAGACGCAAAAAATATATCGAACACTTCCTTCTCAACTTCATTGTTTAAGTTATCGACGATTTCATCTCGCAGCGGCTTTCGTTCATACACATTAACAAAATTATTTACATATAACTTAATATGATTTATGCGCTCATTAATATACTTATCACGTTCGGCTTTTTTATCTTGTCGCGATTTCATGTTTTCAATTTGCATACGTACTGATTTCTTTTCAAACTCTGCACGTTCAGTTAATTCTTGTTCACGCTCTGCCAATAACCGTTTCTGTTCTTGAATGACGTTATTTTTTTGTTGCATAGCCACGTCCGTTAAGTCGTTATTCATTTCATCAACATCATTGTCTAATTCTAAATACCATTTATGACGTGTCTCATTTGCACTAATAATTGTATCACAAATATCAGGTTTCTTTAACTGGTCATATCTACGTCTGGCTTCAGATCCTTCTTTTCCAGAAAATTTATTTCTAAAATCGGCAATAACATTTTCTTGTATATTAGGACTGGTTTCCATAAGTCGATCAAATTCTCCTCTACAATGTTTAATAAATGTACCGGCATCACCTCGTTCAGTTGGCTTCTTTGCGAGTTCAATTCGAATATTACGTGCGAATTTATCCCATGAAATCGCCGCTACTCGATGTGCTTCATTCAATTCCGATATTTTCAAATATTGTTGAATGGTGGTTAATATACCGATCATAATATTAATACTACCGATTACTGCAGGAGCATATACACGAACCGAATCGGGCAAACTGTCTTGTGCGAATGATGCAGTTCCACTGAGTGTCGAAAAAATAATTGCAGGTATCGTAAACCAGGCATGGAAATATGAATATTTTGCATGAGCACGGGTGTTAAGCCATTTATAACACTGTGCAATGTCACACCATTCTACCATAATAACCTCATTTTCAGGAGACCACTCTACTTTTTTAATTTTAGAATGGTCAGCCGGTTTACTTGCATCCTTGGTTGCATTTGTATCCGTACGTAAAGTTTCCACTTCATCACTACTCATTGGCGACGGGGGCGGAATAATATCTGTTTGTTTTTCTGATGACATATTATATTTTGCAGGTACTAATATAATATAATTACAAAAAAAACAGCCCATTCCGTATACCGGCTAAATGATAGTGTACGATTCTACGTTGGAATCATCATCGATAATGACTTAAATTTGGGCAACGTTTCAACGGCTATTGGAACTAACGCATTTTCGTCATTTGGACTGGCAATGAGAGTATTTGACGCAATGGTTGAAGCAGATTCCGGATTTTGTGACGGACTTTGGTCAGCAGATGGCGCAGGTGCCACCGGGATTTCTTCGGCCGGGTCAACAATATCATCTAATATATCCAAAGGTTGTTCGTCTTTTATGTCTTCAATCGAGAACGTGTAATTCATATTAATGTTCTCGTCCACTTCTTTATAAAAGTCCGCAATACGATGGTGAACCCGCTTTAATTGTTTTTGTTGTGATATGTGAAAAAAAGAAATATAATTAACATACAGTGTGATTTGATCTTGCAATATACGATTTTCATGTGTGAGAGTGTTTAAAAAGTTGGAAATGGAGAACCCGACTTTATGATGGTCATTATAATGCAATATTGAGTTCTCTTTATGCACCGTTTCTAAATATAGCATGTTGAGAAGATTCAATATACTTTCATGCAATGCACTAATATCTTCAATGCAGTACTCCTGAAATGGCTCCAGGTCTTTATACACCGGAAATGTTCGTATGGTTAAGGAATCACTTTGCAATTTTTCTTTACAGAATTTAACTATCATATTGTGCAATTTATAGTAATCACAATACATTCTATTGTTTAATAATGCCCGTAATTTTTTTATGTGTTCAAATTCCATCGAAAAGATTTTGTATTGATAATAGAACGAGTCTAAACAAAAAAGGAAGATTTGTTTGTTGTTATCCCGAATCATCTCGCCGTGCAATCGTTTCAGCTCCCCTAGTTTGGACGCGACACTGTTTTTCATATTGCTAATTTCTCGTATTATAGATATGATATTTTTAAAACTATTTTTTAGTTTTTCGTTTTGAAATATATAATCGTTTGACATTTATAAAATACGGATATAAATTATTACTAGTAAAAAATACAACAATACAATTTGTAAAATCTGGGACAGGGATTACACCGACTAAATACATATTTGTATACGTATTTCTTTCTCTATTTCCTCATATTCTTCTACTAAATCTAACTTGTCTTGTGCAGTGAATGCGCTTGTGTTTGTAGTGAATGCACTGGTGATGGTATTTATGATTGGCATGAGTGGTGTCCATATGGTGGACGATATTTCAAATAGACCGAGTATAGGTTCTTCTATATTTTTTTTCCAGATATTATTCGGGTTCACAGGGGTATTCTCGGTTTTATTTACGGCATTGAACGTTGTAATTAGTCTATGGTTATCATCGTATAGACGTTTATCATTTATTACGTCATTATTATTGGTATTGTTATTGCGTTGATCTCGTGGAATATATTTTTTGATTTCCCAGTATTGGCCCGCTTCTTCGTCATATGTGAACCGAATATATTTATTTTTATTTAGGTTAGTTTGTAATGCGACCGATTGAGGTGTATTGTAGGGAGATATTTTTATGAAAGCGAAATAATAGGCATTGCGGTTTTCATTCACCTTATAAACCATGTCTATTTCGTCCACACGTCCAATCCCGAGAGAGTTGAACGAGTCTTGTACTGTTTTTTTAGTGACCGAGCCTAACATGCGCGGAATATAAATATTTAACGACATTTGAGCAATTTGCTTGATTGAATACTTTCATTTTAATGGGCAATAGTCTCGTCAATTTTTTACATTTACACCATCGTAGTTACATGTATTTTGTATTTTTACTGCAAATATTTACACCATTGAACACATAAATTCTCATAAAATTGATAAAATCATGGACTATAAACAACTTATAAATTAAGTACAAACATATAGTATAAGAATGCCCATTAAAAATACATATATACAATTGAACACATACCCATCTCTTCCGGTAAATCCGTGCACCGACGACGATGAGACATTCGGTATTATGGTTGTGGAATTAAACAAAGTAAAAATCACAAATCGCCCCATATTCATATTGTTTACCGTTGATACAACCGGTTCCATGAGTGATTGTGTAAAACATGCTAATACAAAAATGCAATATGCGATTCAAACCTTAAAAAGTATCATGAAATACGTATCCACGCAAGAAGCAGATGTTTGTGTCCAAATAAATACATTCAATGAAACGATCAAAACAATCGTAGAACCGGTCAACGTGTCCCCCCATAATTTGCCCGACATTCTTAACACGCTCAACACTATCGAACCTGATGGTAGCACCAATATCGAAGCAGCGTTGAATGCAGCGACCGCTAGTATTACATCCTATGCTAAAACGTACCCAAGTCATACATGTGTTCACATCTTCATGACTGATGGCGAACCAACATGCGGTGCAACATCATCGGTCGAACTACTTAAGTGTATTTCAACCGAATATATGTCCATTAATATTGGATTTGGTATGGACCACAATGCAAAATTGTTAAGTGAACTCAGCCATTCCAAAAACAGCGAATATCATTTTATTGATAAACTCGAAAATGCATCGTTGGTTTATGGGGAATCGCTACACAAGGTGTTATACCCTTGCTTGCAAAATGTGTCAATTCAAGTTGAAAATGGCCTTATATACGATTGGGCAAACAATAAATGGACAACCGACTTATATGAAAATACGTTAATCGGCGAAATAAAAAAATATTATCATGTTAAAACTACGACACCTTACGACATTATGGCAACTATCAAAGCACACGCAGTGTGTCAACAAGACGCCGGATTATATACAGCGCATATCGAAGAAACCGTATTAAAACTGCCAGAATTGATTGATAACAACGGCAATATAGTAGACGACAATACCATCGTTAAGTTTGCATTTCGACAGCGCATATTGGAAGCATTGTATGATGCCAAACACATTCATTATGGCCTATCCTTCGAAGAAGTAAATAATAAAAAACAAATCATAAAAGACCTTTTTGATAAAATACAAAAATACGTAGCCGAAAATAACATGCAGACGGACGGTATAATGTCCCAATTGCTGAACGATTTGTATCTCGCATATTGGAATATTGGCAGTGTCGATGGCGGTATCTACATTTTCGGTCGACATTCGTCGCAAGGAAATCAACAAGCGCATACACCAGGAAATGACCGAATTAAGTATAACAACATAAACAATGCATTGAATATCCCGCCGGTACCAGTTTTACGCAGATTAAATAGAAAGTTCAACCCACCTGGACCCAATGTGTTTGCTACAAATTTAGCATGGCCGGAAGAAGTTGGATGTGATGCAGTCGAACATGAATATTCGAGCTATAGCACACCTGGCATTAAAAACACGACCGAGTCGATTCGATTGTACGATGAATAATTGTATAAAAGCGTAAAGTATTTAAACAACATTCTATGTTATACTATAAAAATGCCGACGACAAAAACGCAAATTCCAAACAACTTTAGGGCGCTCGTCGCCGATTTCACTCGCGATTTATCAACTTCATTCCCCGAGTACTCACATATGTGGAGTAAATGGGGCGATGAAGATACGACGGACGACCAATTAGAAACATTGTTCTTATTTTGCGCAAAGATTTATCCCGTCCGCTTTTTTGATATATTGTATCAAAATGAGGATATATTTAAACCGGATAGTGAGGCCGATGTTTATTTTTTCCCGAACATGAGTTTCAAGTTGATTTTTAACAGTGAAGGTTTAAGCGAAAACAGCAAGAAAATCATCTGGAAATATTTGCAGTTGATGCTGTTTACTGTGGTTGGTTCGGCGAATGATAAATCAGATTTTGGCGAAACGGCAAATTTATTTGCAGGAATCGACGAAAAGGATTTACATGAGAAGTTGAACGAGACCATGTCAAATCTTACCGGATTTTTTGAAAAAATGTCCACCGAGAACAACGATGCATCGGCTGCTGCTGCTTCGGGTGCAGGCGAGCAGTCCAGCCCAGAAGGGGATAATGGTGCAAGCTTCGAAAATATGTTTAAGCACATGCCCAACATGGAAGGCATGCCCGATTTAAACAATTTGCAAAATACGCTCAAAACATTGTTCGAAGGCAAGATTGGAACACTGGCCAAGGAAATGGCCGAAGAAATCGCGGACGAATTTAAAGATGTATTAGGCGATGGTCTTAATGCTAATGCAAGCCCGCAAGACGTTATCAAGAAATTAATGCAAAATCCAGGAAAGATCTCAAGCCTAATGAAGAAAGTAAGTTCGAAGTTAGACGAAAAAATGAAAAACGGCTCCATATCCAAGGACGAAATTATGAGAGAAGCTGGCGATATGATGAGTAAAATGAAGGAAATGGGTGGCAGCGAAAATTTCAAAGAAATGTTTCAAAATATGGCAAAGAGCATGGGTGGAATGGGCAAGAATATGAAATTCAATCAAGGCGCGTTGGACCGTATGCTAAAAAAGGAGGAAAATAAGTCAAAGGTGTTGGACCGTGCAGCACAACGTCGTGAGAAACTGAAGAAGGAAAAACAAGACGAGTTTGAGAGGGTCATGCAGCGTAAACGAGAACAGTTGGCTCTACAACAACAATACTCGGTGACTGCGACTGCCGACCCGAACCATTTGGTCTTCAAGTTGAACGGCGAGGAAGCACAGGAAAAGTCATTTATTCATCCGGATTTGGCCAAGATGTTGGACGAAGAAGATAAAGCAAAGGCAACATCTTCTGGTGAGAAAAAGAAGAAGAAGAACAAGAACAAAAAGTAGGCGTAAATATGCAAATATGTTGCCAATTGACTTTTTTTGTAGTAAGTAATATTCGAAGTATTACTTATTACGGTGGTGTAAAACACACAAATCAAACGATATAAAATATAAACGTGTGTTGTATGTAATCAACATGAACGAGCATACATATGACGACCGATATCATTCATCAAACTTATCTATCGATTTAAACCGAAACAATGATAATAGTACTCACTCAAACGATTCACATGAGGACCGTTCTTTATCTATCAAGAAAGAAGATGTGTATAAAATATTGAAAAAAATAAGAAATAATTGCATACATTTGAGTATTTATCATAACAAACGATACCATTTTTACAAGAATGTATTATTTTCGTTTTTCCGTATCCCTGTAATTTTATTGAGCGGAATCAACTCGTTCATCGCCGTTGGCATACAATCACAAATTACCCAATCCACTATCTCCATTATCAACTCGCTATTGTCTCTTTTATGTGGCATTCTTACAAGTATAGAATTACTGTGGAATTTGCAAAAACGGATGGAAATCGAGCTGGATTCACATAAAAGTTATTACAAATTGAGTATCGAAATATTGAAATTTATGGAGCTCGATGAAAACCTTCGAGGAAGTGAATCTAAAATATATTTGAATAATGTGTATAAAAATTATGAGCAACTCGTCACAACCAGTAATGCTGTAAACGTCTATCGCCGCGGCTTTAATGATGAATTAGAAATGGTAGATGGTGCAGTAATCGAGATAAAACCGCCAAATTATTGTTGTAATTGTTTTTGGTAACCATCTTACTGAATCTAATATTATATTTTGTGCGGAGTAAAATATATGCCATTATACTA
>JACCDO010094712.1_pt1 | contig 21595 bp, 21 predicted proteins | sample 7446101 | NCBI WGS metagenome assembly JACCDO01 (sample SAMN15323440, study PRJNA562643) | freshwater metagenome | isolation source: river surface water | place: USA:Blue River Watershed | collected 2017-08-16
CACGGGCCAACACGCCTGCATCCACGTCTTGGGCCAGGGGCACTTTGCGCATGTGCACTTTGATAATTTGCTCACGACCACGAATATCCGGCAGCGGTACCACCACTTGACGGTCAAAACGACCGGGGCGCAGTAGCGCGGGATCGAGCACATCAGGACGGTTAGTGGCAGCAATCACGATCACACCCGCGCTGCCCTCGAAACCGTCCATCTCCACCAGCATTTGGTTCAGGGTTTGTTCGCGCTCATCGTTACCACCGCCCAGACCGGCACCGCGCTGACGGCCCACGGCGTCGATTTCGTCGATGAAGATAATGCAGGGCGCCGCCTTTTTGGCTTGCTCAAACATATCCCGCACCCGTGCCGCACCCACGCCCACAAACATTTCCACGAAGTCGGAACCGGAAATGGAAAAGAACGGCACTTTGGCTTCCCCGGCAATAGCCTTGGCCAACAGGGTTTTACCGGTACCGGGGGAGCCCACCATCAGCACGCCACGGGGAATGCGACCGCCCAGTTTTTGGAACTTAGTGGGATCGCGCAGGAAATCCACCAATTCGGTCACTTCTTCTTTGGCTTCGTCGCAACCGGCCACGTCGGCGAAGGTCACGGTGTTATTAGCCTCGTCCATCATGCGCGCACGGGACTTGCCGAAGGAGAAGGCGCCGCCTTTGCCGCCACCTTGCATCTGGCGCATGAAAAACACCCACACGCCAATCAACAGCAACATGGGGAACCAGGATACGAACAAGCTCATGAGGAAGGATTGTTCCTCTTCGGGCTTGGCCACCACCTTGACGTTGTTCTTGAGTAAATCGGACACCATCCACAGATCTGGCGGGGCGTACGTGGCGATTTTTTTGTTATCGACCGTAGTGGCTTCCAATTGGCGGCCTTGAATCGTCACCTTGGAAATACGCCCGGCTTTCACCTCGTCTAAAAACTGGGAGTAGTCAATGGTCGCTTGACTGGTTTGCCGGGTCTGGAACTGGTTAAACACAGTCATGAGCACCACGCCAATGACCACCCAGATCGCCAGATTTTTCAATAAATTATTCAAAGCAGCTCCTTGGACCGGCGGCAATTTCACCGGGAAAAGACGATTTTAAGGCCGAACCTGTCAGCAAGCAAACAACAAGCATGAAGCCCGCTGTCAGTCAATGGTAATGAGCTGTTACTCGTCATCCTGTTCGTCGTCGCCATCACGGTAGGATTCGCCCAATTCCCCCACCACCGCACGACGGCGCAGACCTAATAAATACAGTTCGGCACTGCGACCACGGGACGAAGACGGCTTGCGCACTTGCACGCTCTCAAACACGTTGCGCATGGCGTCCCGGTATTCCATAAAGCCCGCGCCTTGGAAGACTTTCACCAAGAAACTGCCGCCGGGCTTTAATTCTTCTGCCGCAAACTCCAAGGCCAACTCGGCTAAATACATGGATCTGGCTTGATCCGAGACCGAGACGCCAGACATATTGGGGGCCATGTCTGACAATACAAGATCCGGCTGCGCGCCCTGCAAAGATTCTCGCAACTTCACCAAGGTGGCATCGTCACGAAAATCGCCCTGGAAAAACTCCACACCGTGCAACGGTTCCATCTCCAGCAAGTCCATGCCGATCACGCGACCGCCGGGCTTGACCCGTTGGATCGCCAATTGCGACCAACCGCCGGGGGTGGCGCCCAAATCCACCACGATGGTGCCGGGCTTGAGCAGCTTATCCTTGGCGTCAATTTCCATCAGTTTGAACGAGGCGCGGGAACGCCAACCTTCCGCCTTGGCGCGCTGCACCCACGGATCGTTAAGATGTTCCTGCATCCAGGCTTTGCTTGACTTACTGCGCTTCATGTCCTTGACCGATCAGTTACAATGGCGCCCCTTTACTCGCAGCGCCCAAATTCAAAGTGAAAGAATTAAGTCCCAACGAACGTCGTGCCCTTAAAGCCCGCGCCCATCCTCTGCATCCCGTGGTAAGCATCGCCGCCAAAGGTTTGGCGCCTACGGTGCTGGCAGAAATTGATAACTGCTTGAACGCCCACGAGCTGATTAAAGTGCGGGTGTATGGTGCGGAACGGGATGACCGCGAAGCGCTGCTGGTGGAGATGTGCACCCAATTGGACGCCGCTCCCGTGCAGCACATCGGCAATATTCTGGTGATTTACCGCAAGAAACCCCAGGAAGAAGCCCCGGTAGTCGCTAAACCGCAACCGCAGCTGCGTCGCGCCCCCCGCAAGGCCGCCGAACCCCAGCCCATTTCTAAAATCAAATCCGCTAAAACCGGCCAACGGCGCAACATCGAATACGGCCAGCTGCGCAACACCCGCGCCAAGCCGGTGCGTCGCCGCTCCCCCGGCGCCCGTTAAGCCCGCCGCACCTTAAACAGAACGGCGTCGCCCTGCTTTGGGGCTGACGCCGTTTTCGTTTTGCCACAGCAAGGCCAGACCGAACAGGCTTTGCAGCAGATACAAAATACTAGAAATGCCGTGCCACGTCGCAAAGCGATCCCGCAACACAGACTTCATGACCTCAGCGGGCAAAGCGGCTTCTTTGAGCTGCTGGATGATGGGCTGAATGCCAAAGTGACCTGCGGCCACGCCGAGCAACATAAACAGCACCAGCCAAAATGCGCCACGGCGTACCACTGACCAACCGTGCTGCACGAGCAAATACAGCAGCAGATAGGCGCCGCACACCAAACCAATGCGCGCCATCCAGGTAAACATCTTGCCCGCCAAATTGCCCGCCAGAATGGTGTCCGACAACTCCGCAAACAACACTGGCGCCACCACATAGCCCACCACCCACATACCCCCAACCCAAAGCGTCAGGCACAGACGGTAAAGAAAAGACCAGAAGGGCATGGTGCGGGAAAGAAAGAGGGGCTAGAGACTAGAGGCTGGAGACTAGGGCAAACTGCTTGGCAATTTTGCCCGGTCAGTCTCCTTATACCCAAGTCTCTTTAGATGTAACGCACATCCAGAATTTCGTATTCGCGGATACCGCCGGGGGCTTTGACTTCGGCGATGTCACCGGCGTATTTACCGATCAGGGCGCGGGCGATGGGGGAGCTCACCGAAATCTTGCCCAGTTTCAGGTCGGCTTCGTCATCACCGACGATTTGGTAAGTAACGGCATCGCCGCTTTCTTGATCTTCCAAATCCACCGTGGCACCAAACACGCACCGGCCATCGGCATCCAGCAATTTGGGATCAATGATCTGCGCGTTGGAGATTTTGCCTTCCACTTCGGCGATGCGGCCTTCGATAAAACCTTGGCGCTCTTTAGCAGATTCGTATTCGGCGTTTTCCGACAAATCGCCATGGGAACGGGCTTCAGCGATAGCGGCAATGATGTTGGGGCGGTCTACGGTCTTGAGGCGATGCAATTCCGCACGCAGCAATTCCGCACCAGTAATTGTCAGGGGAATTTTGGTCATTTTGGTATCAGAGACTAGAGGCTGGAGACTAGAGACTAGAGGCCGGTTTCTGCGCGCAACGCACATCAACCACTAGCCTCTCATACTTTCTAGCCTCTAGCCTCCGGGGTTTTCAACTTACAACTGCGCATGCAGGGCCTGAATGGGATAGACATCCAGGTTTTGCATATAACGGATACCTTCGCAGGCGGCTTTGGCACCGGCGATGGTGGTGAACATGGTGACACGAGCGGCCAGACCGGAGGTACGGATGGAGCGAGAATCCGCGATGGCGCTGCGTTTCTCTTCCACGGTATTCACGATCATGGCGATTTCGTTGTTCTTAATCATATCCACGATGTGGGGACGACCTTCGTTCACCTTATTGACGATGGACACCGGCACGCCAGCAGCGGCGATGGCTTTCGCCGTACCTTGAGTCGCCACCAGGGTAAAGCCCAGTGCGTGCAGCTCTTGCGCCACCTCCACGGTTTGCTTCTTGTCGCCTTCTTTCACCGACAGGAACACTTTGCCGCTGGTGGGCAGCTTGACGCTGGCGGCCATCTGGGACTTCACGAACGCTTCACCAAAGGTGGTGCCTACGCCCATCACTTCGCCGGTGGACTTCATTTCCGGGCCCAGGATGGTATCCACGCCGGGGAACTTCACGAACGGGAACACCGCTTCCTTCACGGAGTAGTACGGTGGCACCACTTCACCCGTCACACCTTGATCGTCCAGGGAACGACCGGCCATGCAACGGGCGGCGATCTTGGCCAAGGGCAGGCTACAGGCTTTGGACACGAAGGGCACGGTACGGGAGGCGCGGGGATTCACTTCCAGCACATACACCACCGGCTCGCCGTTTTGCCACTGAATGGCGAACTGCACGTTCATCAGACCGCACACGTTCAGACCACGGGCCATCTTTTCCGTTTGGCTGCGCAGCTCGTCCTGCAATTCCTTGGACAAGGAATAGGGCGGCAGGGAACAGGCGGAGTCACCAGAGTGCACGCCCGCTTGTTCGATGTGCTGCATGATGCCGCCGATGACGACACGCTTGCCGTCGGACAGGGCATCCACATCCACTTCCACCGCGTCGTTCAAGAAGCGATCCAACAGCACCGGGCTGTCGTTGGAGACCTTCACCGCTTCGCGCATGTAGCGTTCCAAGTCAGCCTGACCGTGCACGATTTCCATGGCGCGGCCACCCAGCACATAGCTGGGACGCACCACCAGGGGATAGCCGATTTCAGCGGCCAGACGAATCGCGTCTTCCGGAGTGCGAGCGGTGCGGTTGGGCGGCTGCTTCAGATTCAGATCCTGCAACAGCTTTTGGAAACGCTCCCGGTCTTCGGCGGCGTCGATCATGTCCGGGCTGGTGCCGATGATGGGCACGCCATTGGCTTCCAGATCGCGAGCCAGCTTGAGCGGGGTTTGACCGCCGAACTGCACGATCACGCCCACAGGCTTTTCCACAGCCACCACTTCCAGCACGTCTTCCAGAGTCAGGGGCTCGAAATACAGACGGTCGGAGGTGTCGTAGTCGGTGGACACGGTTTCCGGGTTGCAGTTGACCATGATGGTCTCGTAACCGTCTTCGCGCATAGCCATGGCGGCGTGCACGCAGCAGTAGTCGAACTCAATGCCTTGACCGATACGGTTCGGGCCACCACCCAACACCATGATTTTCTTGTTGTTGGTGGGCTGGGCTTCGCACTCCTCTTCATAGCTGGAGTACATGTAGGCCGTGGAGGTGGAGAATTCCGCCGCGCAGGTATCCACGCGCTTGAACACCGGACGCACGCCCAGAGCGTGGCGATGTTCGCGCATAGCGGTTTCCTTCACGCCCAAGAGCTTGGCCAAGCGGCGGTCGGAGAAGCCTTTTTTCTTCAGCGCCAGCAGCTCGTCTTTGGCGAAGCTGTCCAGAGCGCGCCCGGCGATTTCCTTCTCGATCAGAATCAAGTCTTCGATCTGGATCAGGAACCAGGGGTCAATCTTGGTGAGCTGGTGCATGCGCTCCATGCTCATGCCTTGGCGGAAGCCTTGGCCCACGTACCACAGCCGTTGCGGGCCGGGGTTAGCCAGCTCGTGGTCCAGCACGTCGTCGTCCACGTCGATTTCGTCGAAGCCGTCGGAACCCACTTCCAAGCCACGCAGGGCTTTTTGCAGGGATTCTTGCTGGGTGCGGCCCATGGCCATCACTTCACCCACGGACTTCATCTGGGTGGTCAGACGGTCATTGGCCAGGGGGAATTTTTCGAACGCGAACCGGGGTACCTTGGTCACGACGTAGTCGATGGAGGGCTCGAAGGAGGCCGGGGTGGCACCGCCGGTAATCTCGTTCTTCAGCTCGTCCAGGGTGTAGCCTACCGCCAGCTTGGCCGCCACCTTAGCGATGGGGAAGCCGGTGGCCTTGGAGGCCAGGGCGGAGGAACGAGATACGCGGGGGTTCATCTCGATCACAATCATGCGGCCATCCGCCGGGTTGATCGAGAATTGCACGTTAGAGCCGCCGGTATCGACACCGATCTCACGCAACACCGCGATGGAGGCGTTACGCATGATCTGGTATTCCTTGTCGGTCAAGGTTTGGGCAGGCGCCACGGTGATGGAGTCACCGGTGTGCACGCCCATGGGGTCCAGATTTTCGATGGAGCAGATGATGATGCAGTTGTCCGCTTTGTCGCGCACCACTTCCATCTCGTACTCTTTCCAGCCCAAGAGCGATTCTTCAATCAGCAGCTCGTGGGTGGGCGAGGCTTCCAAGCCGCGCTTGCAGATTTCCACGAATTCTTCTTGGTTGTAGGCAATACCGCCACCGGAACCACCCAAGGTGAAGGACGGGCGGATGATGGCCGGGAAGCCCACCATGGCCTGCACTTGCTGGGCTTCTTCCATGCTGTGGGCCACGGCGGAACGGGCAGAACCCAGACCGATCTTGGTCATGGCGTTCTTGAATTTTTCCCGGTCTTCTGCCTTGTCGATGGCTTCTTCGGAGGCGCCGATCAACTCCACCTTGTACTTGTCCAGCACGCCGTGCTTGGCCAAATCCAGGGCGCAATTCAGAGCCGTTTGCCCGCCCATGGTGGGCAGCAAGGCATCGGGGCGTTCCTTGGCGATGATCTTTTCCACCATTTGCCAGGTCACGGGCTCGATGTAGGTCACATCGGCCATTTCCGGGTCGGTCATGATGGTGGCCGGATTGGAGTTCACCAGAATGACCCGGTAGCCCTCCTGACGCAGCGCCTTACAGGCTTGCGCACCGGAATAGTCGAACTCACAGGCCTGACCGATGATGATCGGACCAGCGCCAATGATGAGAATGCTTTTGATGTCTGTACGTTTTGGCATATTTTGGTGAGGGGTGAGGGGTGAGGGGTGAGGCGTTCGCCCCACGACCATCAACCCTTACCCCTGACTCCTCACTTATTCATCATTCCGATGAAGCGGTCAAACAGATAGCTCACGTCGTGGGGGCCGGGGCTGGCTTCGGGGTGGCCTTGGAAACAGAGCGCGGGGCGGTCGTTCCAAGCCAAGCCTTGCAGGCTGCCATCAAACAGGGACACGTGCGTGACACGCACATTGTCCGGCAGGGTGGCGGGGTCCACCGCGAAACCGTGGTTTTGGCTGGTAATCAGCACTTGGCCGGATTCCAGATCCTTCACCGGGTGGTTCGCGCCGTGGTGGCCGAATTTCATCTTCAAGGTCTTGGCGCCAGCGGCCAAGCCCATGATTTGATGGCCCAAGCAAATGCCGAAGGTGGGCAGTTTTTTGGCCAAAAACTCACAAGCGGCGGCAATGGCGTAGTCGCAAGGCTCAGGATCGCCAGGGCCGTTAGACAAAAACACGCCATCGGGATTGAGTGCCAATACGTCAGCCGCAGAGGTCTTGGCGGGCACCACCGTCAACCGGCAGCCCCGTTCCGCCAGCATGGACAGAATGTTTTTCTTCACGCCAAAGTCGTAGGCCACCACGTGGAAGCGGGGATTCGCCTGCTCCACATAGCCTTTACCCAGACGCCATTCGCCCGTGGTCCAAGGATAGGACTCAGCGGACGTGACCACTTGGGCCAAATCCATCCCGGCCAGACCGGGGAAGGCACGGGCTTGCGCCAACGCGGCATCCACATCAATGTCACCCGTCATCAGGCAACCGGCTTGGGCGCCTTTTTCACGCAGGATACGGGTCAGTTTGCGGGTATCAATACCCGCAATCGCCACTACATTTTCCGCCTTGAGATAGTCCGACAGACTTTGCTCACAACGGAAGTTAGAGGCCAACAAGGGCAAATCTTTAATCACCAAACCGGCGGCATGCACCCGGCTGGCTTCACAATCTTCTTTGTTAACGCCGACGTTACCGATGTGGGGGTAAGTCAGGGTCACAATTTGGCGACAGTAGGAGGGATCGGTAAGAATTTCCTGATAACCGGACATGGAGGTGTTAAAAACCACCTCACCAGTACTAGCGCCGATAGCGCCAATACCTTGCCCGTGGAACACCGTCCCGTCAGCAAGCGCAAGAATGGCGGGCGGGAACTGAGGCGCGGTGCGGGACACGAGAGACTCCTGGACAGTAATTGCAGACGAGCCGCCTACCTCAGTTAAATCCCCTATAAATCAAGGAGAAATTTAAAACAGGGCAATTGGCGGCGCAGATGAGCAAAGCGGGACAGGCCAACGCCCATCCCGCTCTGTGAAACTGCCGGATTATAACGCTTTTTCGCTCCACTCTGCAACGAACGCACCGCTCAGGTGCAAAGCGTCATATTCACCGCCAAAGCGGGGGATGAGGGCCGAATTCGTAGCTGTGCGGCCCCTTTTCGGCGAGCCCAAAGCGGCCAAGACAGGCCCCAGCACGGCTCAAACGCCGGGGGCCGCACACACAGCCGCACATTTTCAGTGCTATCGAGAATGTGCAAACCACGGCCTAGCACACAGGAGTCCCCCGGCGCCAGTTGCCTTTCCCCCACAGGTGCGGCGCCGGTGAGCAGTAGTTGTCCCCGCTGGCAGCACACCAACCAGCCCGCCGCCTGTTCCAAAGCCAACACTTGGCCTACGGGTAGGGTGATTTCCCAACCGTCTGATAAGCCTTGGCACGCCCATTCTGTATCCCCATTGGGCGGCGTGTTGCAGTGCGTGGTGTTCATGGTCTTGGCTCCTGAGCGACATGGCCCCAGTGTTGCACCGGGCCCAAGCCTCACCAAGGCACAGCAGCACCCCGTTCATGGCGTGCTGTTTGCGCCCCAGGACGGCACTGTACTGCTCGCCGCACCATTACAGCGCGTCAGTCGCCACGGGCACTGTATTGCTCGGGGCCGCCGCTTGAGCTGATACAGTGCCGCCTCCTGACTCGGAAGCAAAGCCATGTATCTGGATCGGCAATCCCCCATCAACCTGAGTGAACAGATCGTCACGGACATGAGCGAGCGTATTCGCACCGGCCAGTTGCTACCGGGCAATCGTTTGCCTTCGATCCGTAAACTGGCCCACAGTTGCGGCGTCAGTGCCGCCACGGTAGTGACCGCCTACGACCGCTTGACCGCCCAAGGTTTGATCGAGGCGCGGGCCGCGTCCGGCTATTTCGTCAGCCGTAGTGGCGTTACCGTGCCGGCCTTGCCCGGTAGCTACAACTTACGCAGCGAGTTGGATGGGGTGTGGTTGATGCAGAAGTTTCTGCAACGGCACCCCAATCTGGTGGCGGTAGGTAGTGGTTTTTTGCCGGAAAGCTGGCTAGAAGACGTGCTCAGTAGCCGCTTTTTGGCCCAGTTCGCCCGCAAGGGCAAGCCCAGCTACGCCTTGCCCTGCGCCGCCGAGGGCTATCCGCCTTTGCGCAGTGCCATCGCCTTGAAGTTGGGGATGGCCGGGATTCGGGTAACGCCGGAGCAAATTCTCACCACCATCGGCATCAGCCAAGGCATTGATTTACTGTGTCGAGCGCTGTTAAAACCGGGGGATACGGTGGCCGTGGAAGACCCCAGTTATTTTGGTCTGCATGCCCAATTGCGCGCCCACGGCATCACCATGCAGCCGATTCCGCGCTTAGAGAGTGGCCCGGACTTGGCCGCCTTGGAACGCTTGTGCCGCCAGCAGGTTCCCCGGCTGGTGTTCACCCAAACCCTGCTGCACAACCCCACTGGCGGCTCCACCCGCCCGGCCACCGCCTTTGGCTTGCTGGAACTGGCCCGGCGCCACGATTTTTTGATTGTGGAAGACGATATTTTTGGCGACCTGCACCCGTCGCCCAACCCGTTGCGGCTGGCGCAAGTGGATGACTTGCAACGGGTGATCTATTTGGGCAGCTTTTCCAAAGTGCTCAGCCCGGCCCTTCGGGTGGGCTATTTGGCCGCCGCCCCAGCGATTGTGGAGGCGTGTTTAGAGCACAAGCTGATTTCGGTGTTTACCACCTCGGAACTGGACGAACGGCTGGTGTTGGAGCTATTGGAAAACGGCGGTTTCCACAAACATCTGGAACGGCTGCGGGGGCGCATCGCCCACCAGCGGGCGCAAGCGGTGCCGGGCTTGCGCAGTGCCGGGCTGGAGATTGCCTTGGAACAGGAAGGCAGCCTGTTTATCTGGGCCACGCTCCCGCCCCAGGTCCACCTGCCCAACTTGTTGGATGACGCCATCGAACACGGTTTTTTGCTCACCCCCGGCCACGTGTTTTGCCTGGAGCCCGCCGCCCCGCAACTCCGTTTCAACGCCGCCGCCGCCAACGACGCCCGCTTGTTCGACTACCTACGCCGCTACCTAGGCCCAGCCCAGCAACTTAGCCAGCACCGCTAAAGCCAGATCCAAACCCTGGCGGCTTTCATCCAGCAAAAAAGCCATGCTCAGCACCACAAAACCTTGGGTGAGCAGCCACGCCAGGGCACGGGCGAAGGCGCCCTGTTGCCAACGGGCCAAGGCCGGATGGCGGCGCTGCTGCCGTCCCCACAGGGACACGCCATATACCCCTAGACCGTGGCACAGCCCCCAAGCCACCCGGCTGGGAGTGGCGGCATGCCAAAGGCCGATTATCAAAAAGGTGGCGAAGAGGGCCGCCACCGGCTTGCGACTGTAAGCAAACACCGGCATGTACACATAGCTGTGACACCAGCGGGATAGGGAAATGTGCCAGCGGCGCCAGAAGTCGCTTAAGTTGCGCGCCAACACCGGCCAATCGAAGTTTTCTTGAATGTGGAAGCCAAATAGCCGCGCACAACCGATGGCCAAGTCGGAATAGGCGCTAAAGCTGAGGTAAATGGCGGCATAAGTGCCCGCCAACAACAACCATACTTGCCCAGCACTCAGCTCCGGCAGGAGCTGCGCCACGGGCAACCGTGGGTCAATGCCGCCTCTGCGCAACACATCCGGCAATAGCAATTGCACCACCAAAAATTGCTTGATTAAGCCGTGGGCGATGCGGGTAAGGCCGGTAATGGCCAATGAGCGCTGCCAGCGGGGGCTGTGCTGCTCCCAGAAACTGTCGTAGCGCTCAATCGGCCCGGCGGAAAAAATCGGCAGCAAAAACAGGTAGCACAGAAAACGCGACCAGGAATGCTCCTGAATCTCCCCCCGCACCCGCTCCACCACATAGTGGATTAACTTGAAGGTGTAGTAACTGGCCCCCAGGGGCACCAGCATCCCGGCCCAAGGCTCCGGCCCCCAGTACGTGGCTAACCAGGGCGGCAGGTATTTAAAAAACACCAGCAGCGTCACCACCCCCAAGATCAAGCCGCGCAGGGGCCAATTCGCCCCCGCCTTAATCCGTACCGCATAGGGCGTCAGCCCATAAAACAGACCACTCCACAGGGTCAAAATCAGCGCACTGGGCAGATCAAGCAGCGCCACCACCGCCATGGACGCCAAGGCCAAGGCGCCAGGGCGCCGCGCCACGGGCAGCCACCAATACACCGGTAAGGCTAACGCCAGTGCCTGCCAATACAACCACGACTGAAACACGGCTAGTAACGCTCGTAGCGAAAAATGCGGCTGCCAGTGCCGTCGTCGTTGATGTACAACAGCGCCAGCGCCACCAATACCCCCAGCAGCAGGCCCTGCAACACGGCACCCATGCGCCGCCCCCAGCGATAACCAGCCGTGTCAGTGCTCATGGTGCAGGCGGGAAATACGGGCGGAGAGCCTGGGCCAGGGCCGCCGTAACATATTGGGTCGTTGAAGAATCATAGATATGAACCGCATCAGTAAACTGGCCGTCTTGCAAAGGCGCCAGCGGGTTTAAATCGACAAAATGCACGTCCTTATAGCGGGCCGCCAACTGCTGCATCGACGCCAGATGGCGCTGATACAGCGCCCCTTCAGCGGCGCGCACCTGGGGCTGCATCGGCGTTTCCAGCAACAGCACCCGCGCCCCCGCCTGCTGGGCTAATGCGATGGCCCGTTGCAAAGGACGAATAAAGAGTGCCCAGTGCCGGTCATAATTCAGCAAGCCAGCGTGAATACGCTGTTTTCTCAAGGCTAGCGATGCGGGCGGAATTGGCGGCGGCATGGTAGCCGGGCGCCGCCCCGTTATAGGGGAATAGCTTAGCTCTATGGTTTTGGTGCGTAACTGGCGCAGGCTGGTTTTGATCGTGGGCCATACCTGCTGGCGCAAAAAAGCCTGCTGATCCAACACATACCTCCCCGTGGCTGGCACATAACCCGGCAAGTCAGCCAGTAGTTGCTCCTGGGTGGGGGATAGGGCGAATTGGTGCTGGCGAATATAAGAGGGCGTAATCAAGGCAGGATCATCCATGCCGCGCCCGACCAAACGGCTGACATTGACCCCAATCACCACTAAAGACGGCGCTGCACGGGGCAGGGCATGCTCCAAGTAAGCCAGGGTCTCCCACACCGTTTGGCCCGAGGTGCTCAAATCCAGCACCGACACCCCCGGCCCTAGGCGTTGCGCCAAATCCTGCTCGCTGCTCAACAAGCACCACACCGTGGACGACCCCAATAACAACACCCCTCCGGTCGGTGGTGCTGTCGAGCCATACAACCGCAGCAGGGCATAATCAGCCCCTTGCTTGCTATAGGCCACACCAGGAAAGCGCTCCAAGAGCGCCGCCACCTGCTGCGGCTCCAGTCGCAGCGCCAGTACGCCCAATAGCAGCAGCACCCCCAGCAACACCGTCACCGCCAACCCCGAAGCCCGCGTCAGCCCCGTCCACAAGCCCAGTCCAAACGCCTTCAACATCCCCGCCCAGCTGTCTTGCGTTGCACCAAGGCCGCTATGGCGTGGACGCTGTCCAGATTTTTCAGGGACATATCCAACACCCCCAAGCGCAAACCCAAACGCTGCTCCAACGCCGCTACCAAAGCCGTCAGCGTCAACGAATCCAAACGCCCCGACGAAAACAGTGGCGTGTCATCTTCAAACACAAAAAAATTCACGCCCAAGTCGTGGATTAGCAGATGGCGGATGTCGGTGGGGGTCATAGGAAATACACAAAGCCAACAGCAAAGGGCTCAGCCCCACTTTTGTACCTTAGCGACCAACTCCTCAATCGCTGGGCACTGATCGTACTCATGGGGATGGGCGCGGCAGTTCTGGATGTCGATACGCACATCGGCCAGGAACTTGCGGAAATCCGGGTTCTCACGGGCCAGTTTGTTGGCGCCATCCCAGTCAATGCTGTCCCGGTGCCGCGCCGGGAACAAAATCCGCGAGGATTCCGGGCGAGCTAAGTCCAGCTCGATGATGCCAATGCCAAAGGAACCGGATAGGCGCTCTAGCTCTTGGCGGAACTCTTCGCTTTCATCCACATTGGGCGCCGCTAAATAGCCTTCGTTGGCCCAAGAGGAATTAGAAACCGCCTGGAAAAAACTCTCCCGCAGATTGCCTTGATGCAACTCCCGTTTCATCTCAAACGAATAAAAGCGCGTCACCGCGAAGCCGCCGCCGGATAGTTCCAACACCTCGCGGGTGTACTCTTCAAACGGAAACCAAAAGCCCACCACGTCCGGGTGCAGCCATTCGCTATAGGCCTTTTTGCTGGAAGTCTCGTGGTAGATGGTTTTGGCGAACACGCCCCCCAAACCATAGCGGGCAAAGCGCACCAGCCAGGGATGCAAATCCCGCTCTTTGTACGGATATTTCCCGGCTTTGGGCGCAGGGAGTAAGGGAGCTTCGGCACGGCTTTCTTGCTCCGGCGGCACCTCGGTTTTGGCCTGTGCGGCCAGTTGCGCCCGTGCTGTCGCTGGATTGCGCAAAGAAAACTCCGCCGGACGGCGGCCCGGCTCGCGCACGAATAAGGAGGCCGGATTTCCTTTTACGTCCTCATACAAACGCGCCCCCAAAGTCGCCCACGGCGTTTGGCCCTGACTACGCAACTTAGCCGCCAAGCCCGCCTGCACCGCATGATCCCAAATGCGTTCCACGGTGGCTTTACCGTTTAACAGCAGCAGGGATTCAGCAGCGAGATCGAGGTAGGTGTAGGGGGGCATGGAATCGCGTTCCTTAGGACTCTTTGGGCAGCTTTTTCTGTTGCGATGCCAGCTGCTGAATGCTGTTCTCTGGCGTGGGTAGATGTTCTGGCATGGTGCCGCCCAAGTCCCGGATGGTGTCGCGCACTTTGCGGCCTACCTCGTAATGGGTTTGATTGGCCTCGCGCTTCCCAGTGGTCTGTTCCCGGCGCAATTTTTCTTCGGTTTGAGTAGCACGGAACAAATTCGCAGCCAGTTCGGTGCTGCCCATGTGATCGAGGATTTTTTGGCTCTTTTTCAAACCCTTGTGGGCGTGAATTTCTCTCGCACCCAAGCCTCCGTACAAGCCCTTGTAACCGTGATCCTGAAAAATGGCGTAGTCCAAGGGCGTTTCTACCCCCGCATCTTTGGCGGCAGCGGCCAAGTGTTTATTGTGCAAGGCCAGCTCATTACGAACCGCGAGCCGTTTTTCGTCCTCTGATAACTGGGCAAACTTGCGCTCGTCCGCCAATTCCTGACGGCGGGTTTGGAGCGCGAAGTAGGTTTGACCATTGGCAATCACGGGTTTACTAGGATCACCGTTTTGCACAATCAAATAACAGGCATAACGAGACAGACGCACATCCGGCAAGGCCCGTTGTGCACCTGACCCAATTTCGACCATCTCGTGGGTTTCCACGAAATGGTCTGTGATGGCATGACCGCTGTTGTGGCAAGCGGCCTTGGCCCGCTCGATTACGGGCAAGAAATTGCGATACTCGATGTACCCCAAAATCTTCGCTAGCGGGCGAGCTAACCAGAATTCGCCGTGCTCATCCTCATGGCGCAGGCCATCAAATGTGGCGTGATGGGCTTGGATGATGTGTTGTTCCGGCATGGCCTGATCCTATTTGGATGTTAGTTGGCAACTAAAACGGATAACTCGTACAGCGTCTCCGGGTCAATATCCACATTGCCTGGCCAAGTTACAGTGCCGTAATTCACGGTCGCCTGACAAAACAGCTCACGAGCTTCAGCAGTTCTCATTTAGGGCCACGTTAATGAGCGGCAGCCGTAGCCCGGAGGAGCGAAGCGAATCCGGGAGCCGATTTTCTCCCGAGAAGGCGCCATTCCCGGACTCGGCCCATGGCCTCCTCCGGGCTACAAAGACGGTCGCACGTCTGTGGGAGTTCCAAAATGAGAACTGCTGCACGAGCTTTGATCTTGATTCAAGACTTCTGCTCCGTATATGGCGCCATATCCGAAGCTTCGAGTTTGCATTCACAAGGAAGGCGCATTCGCAGCAGGGCAGCGGCCCTTCTTAGCCCAAAAACAAGCGATACACCGGGTTGTGGGTTTCTTCCACGTAGGCGTAGCCGAGGCGGTCGAGGAAGTCTTTGACTTGGCTGTCGGCGTCTGTGGGGATTTGCATGCCCACCAGCACGCGGCCATAGTCGGCGCCATGGTTGCGGTAGTGGAACATGCTGATGTTCCAGCTTTGGCTCATGCTATCCAAGAATTTCATGAGCGCGCCGGGGCGTTCGGGGAATTCGAAGCGGTACACCACTTCCCGCAGGGCATCGGTATTCACTTGCGGCGCGTGGCCGCCCACCATATGACGGATGTGCAGCTTGGCCATTTCGTCGTCGGTGAGGTCGAGAGTGGGCAGGCCGTGGTGCTTGAGGGATTCCACCAGCTTCAGGGATTCGTTGCGGTTTTGCACTTGCACGCCCACAAACACTTGCGCTTTGTCGGCATCGGCGTAGCGGTAGTTGAATTCGGTGATGCTGCGGGCGCCGATGGAATGGCAGAACTTCTTGAAGCTGCCCGGCTGCTCGGGAATGGTCACGGCCAGCACGGCTTCGCGCTTTTCGCCCACTTCCGCCCGCTCGGCCACAAAGCGCAGCCGGTCGAAATTGGTATTGGCGCCGGAGGCCACGGCCACTAGGGTTTTGTCGCGCAGGTGGTGGCGTTCGGCGTAGGCCTTGGCTCCGGCCACCGCCAGGGCGCCGGAGGGCTCGAGAATAGAACGGGTGTCTTCAAACACGTCTTTGATGGCGGCGCAGATGTCGTCCGTGCCCACCAAAATCACCTCGTCCACATATTGGCGACACAGGCGGAAGGGCTCTTCGCCCACGAATTTCACGGCGGTGCCGTCGGCGAACAGGCCCACTTGTTCCAGGCGCACCCGCTTACCGGCGGCTAGGGATTGGCGCATGGCGTCGGCGTCGTAGGTTTCCACGCCGATCACTTTCACGTCCGGCTTGATTTGCTTGATGTAGGCCGCTACCCCGGCCACCAGACCGCCGCCGCCAATGGCGCAAAACACGGCATGGATGTGATCCGGGTGCTGGCGCAGGATTTCCATGCCGATGGTGCCTTGCCCAGCGATCACATAGGGGTCGTCGTAGGGATGGACGAAGGTCAGGCCTTGCTCTTTTTCCACTTGCAGGGCGTGGGCGTAGGCTTCGTCATAGGACTCGCCCGCCAACACCACTTCGCCACCACGATTGCGCACCGCGTCCACTTTGATCTGGGGCGTGGTGGTGGGCATGACGATCACCGCCCGGCAGCCCATGCGTTTGGCAGACAGCGCCACGCCTTGGGCGTGATTGCCTGCGGAGGCGGCGATCACGCCGCGCTCAAGCTGGGCCTTGGTGAGGTGGGCCATTTTGTTGTAGGCCCCGCGCAGCTTGAAGGAAAACACCGGCTGCATGTCCTCACGCTTAAAGTAAATGCGGTTATGGACGCGGCGCGACAGATTGGGGGCCAGTTCCAGAGGCGTTTCCACCGCCGCTTCATAGACGCGGGCGGTGAGAATCTTTTGCAGGTAATCGTGAGGCATGGCAAGTCACAAGCCAAAGCGGCGAAGGTTAGCAGCCCCCGCTAGGCAGGGCAAGCTACGTGTAGGCCGGGGCGTGTGGGCGATTTATGGCGCTGTGCAACAAAGCGCTCGCCCCCATGGCGCCCGTGAAAAAATCCCCCCTGGACGCCGCTGTGGCTGCCTTTGTGCGCCTAAGCACGGCTTGGCTGCGGCCACAGTTGGCGTATCTGGCGCACAGCCTTTACCATGAGCACCGGCTTGCGGCGCAGCATCATGACTTTAAAATAACGCGCTAGAACGGGGCCTACCCCCAATCCGCCGACTTGCTACGATTGTGTAATTGACCTTCCAGATCGGACGACCCCATGCAAGAACACCCGTTTGCACCCATTATTCGCGCCCTCGGCAAGGGCAAACAAGGCTCCCGCAATCTGAGTCAAGACGAGGCCCGCCAAGCCATGGCCATGATCTTGGCGGATGAAGCCCATCCCATGCAGGTGGGCGCCTTCCTGATGCTGTTGCGCGTGAAAGAAGAAACGCCCGAAGAAATCGCCGGTTTTGTGCAAGCCGTGCGTGACACCTGGCAGTTGCCCGCCGACCTGCCGCCCGTGCGCCTGGATTGGTCGTCTTATGCGGGCAAACGGCGCCAATTGCATTGGTTTTTGCTGGCGGCCTTGCTGTTGGCCGAGGCGGGCATTCCCAGCTTTATGCACGGCACCACCGGCTACGACCCTGACCGCTTGTTTGTGCCCAGCGTGCTGCATCACTTGGGCTTGGCCCCGGCCCAATCCATGGCGGACGCAGCCCAACACATCCGGGAACGGCGCTTTGCCTTTTTGACCTTGGAACAGCTCAATCCCAAGCTGCACGAAATCATGCTCTATCGGCCTATTTTGGGCCTGCGTTCCCCCGTGCATACCGTGGCGCGCATGCTCAATCCGTTTAATGCCGAAGCGGTCATGGAAGGCATTTTTCACCCCGGCTATCGAGACATCCACCAAGGCGCGGCGGCCTTATTGGGCACGCAACGGGCGGCGGTGTTAAAGGGCGAAGGCGGCGAGCCGGAACGCAATCCCGACGTGCCGTGCGTGGTGAAATCGGTGGTGGCGGGGGAGATGCGCGAGCTGGAATGGCCGGCCCTGTTTGCCACGCGCCACCTCAAAGCCGAGACCCTAGACCCGCAACATCTGGCCGCCGTGTGGCGTGGCCAAGCGCGGGATGAATACGGCGAAGCGGCCATTGTGGGCACCGCCGCCATCGCCCTGCACACCCTCGGCCAAGCCGAAACCCCAGAACAAGCACATGCCCAGGCTCTCGCACTGTGGCAACATCATCTGGCCCAACAGGCCTAAACCCCCAGACGGAGAATCACTATGCTGACCATCACCCCCCAAGCCGCCGCCGAAGTGCAGCGCGTTATGGCCGAACACGCCAACCCCGGTTTTTATTTGCGCATCTCCTGCCACCCCGGCCCGGAAGGCCTGGAATTTGGCATGGCCCTGGATGAGGCTCAGGAGGAAGACCTGAAAGCCGAATGCACAGGCGTGGAGGTGTTGCTCGACCCCATCACCCGCCAAACCCTCATGGGCGTGGTCTTAGACTGTGTGGAACACGAAGGGCGGCTGCGTTTTGTGTTTATCCCGCCGTCTTCATGCAGCACGGGCAGCGGTTGCAGCACCGGCGGCTGTGGTGGTTGCGGCAGCGGCCACTAAGCGCTTGCTGGTTTTTAGGATAACGATGGCCCGCCCAAGCGCTCCGTGCTGGAGTGGGCCACATCCGCAGTGTTTTTAGCGAAAGCACCGATTATGGATTTTCAGGCTGTTATTCAAGCCCTTGGCCCCAAACCTGAACACCAAGGCTTAGGGGAAGTGTATTTGGTCGGCACCGGCCCCGGCGACCCGGAATTATTGACCCTGCGCGCCCTGCGTCTCATGCAGCAAGCCGATGTGGTGCTCTATGACAATCTGGTCTCGCCAGAAATCAACGCCTTGTTGCCCGCCACCATAGAGCGCATCTATGTGGGCAAAGAGCGCAACAAGCACACCCTGCGCCAAGAAGCCATTAACCAATTGATGGTGGATTTAGCCCAACAAGGTAAGCGGGTGCTGCGCCTCAAAGGCGGCGATCCCTTTGTGTTTGGGCGCGGCGGGGAAGAGATTCAAACCCTGGCGGAAAACGGCATTCACTTCCAAGTGGTGCCCGGCATCACCGCCGCCGTGGGCGTTACTGCCTACGCCGGGATTCCCCTCACCCACCGGGATTACGCCCAAGCCTGTGTGTTTGTGACCGGCCACCTCAAAGATGGCAGCATGAATCTGGACTGGCCCGCCCTAGCCCGGCCCCGGCAAACCGTGGTGATCTACATGGGCCTCTTGGCCTTGCCCGCCCTGTGCGGCAAGCTCATGGAACACGGCATGCCCAGCGATACCCCCATCGCCGTGATCCAACAAGGCACCACCGAACGCCAGCGCGTGGTCGTGGCCGACCTCGCCACCATGCCCCAAGCCGCCGAAGCCGCCCAACTCAAAGCCCCCACCTTGATCGTCGTCGGCGATGTGGTGCGTCTGCGGGAAAAGCTGGATTGGTATAGCCGACAGAGCCAAGCTTAGGGTAAGTACTCAGTCCAATGAACTGATTTTACTTAATAAAAAAGAAAGCCGCTGGAGGGGCGGCTTTCTTTTTTGGGGGGGGCTTAGGCCAGCATGTCGGCCCAGATGTTTTGGGCCCAGGCGAGGGCGTACTTGGCTTCTAGTTCGTTGGCGGCGGCGGAGACGCCACCGGAACCGGGTACGGGGATAACCATCTTCTTCGCGTCGTCGTATTGGTGCACCGAAGAAACGTGGATCACGTTCTTAGGATCGACGAAGCTGTAGCAGGTGTTCATCACCACGGGCGTGGGGTTGGGTGGGATGCCGTCCAGCAGGTTGAGGATGGCGGCGGCGGCCAGTTTGGCGTGTTGGTTCGCCATGTGGCCGGATTTGGGCATGGTGGGGGCGGGGAAAACAGCATCGCCCAGCACATGCACGCCGGGGTGGCTGGTGGATTCCATGGTCAGCCAGTTCACGTCCACCCAGCGGTTGTTAATGAGCTTGAGGCCGGTTTTGACGGCGATGGCACCTGCCTTTTGCGGCGGCACCACGTTCAGCACGTCGGCTTGCACCTTGTCGAATTCCAGCACGGCGCTACGACTGGCGGCGTCTACTTCGCGCAGTTCGGAGTTGGGGCGGTATTCCAAAATTCCGTCGTACTTAGCAAAGGCTTTGGTGAACAAGGCCTTCTTAGAGACGATTTCTTCGTTGCCATCCAGAATGATGACCTTGGACTTGGGCTTTTCGCGCTTGAAGTAATTGGCGATCAAGCAGGCCCGCTCGTAGGGGCCGGGGGGGCAACGGTAGGGCGCTTTGGGGATGGACAGGGCGTACACGCCGCCATCTTTCAGCGCCTCCAATTGCTTGCGCAGGGCCACGGTTTGCGGGCCTGCCTTCCAGGCGTGCAGTACGTTGGCTTGGGCATCGCTGCTTTCCAGGCCGGGTACTTGCTCCATCATGAAGTCGATGCCGGGGGAGAGCACCACGCGGTCGTAGGGCACGTCGCCGTTTTTCGCGGTTTTGACCACTTTCTTGTCATGGTCTACGGCGGCCACTTCGTCTTGCAGTACGCGCACGCCCCATTTGGCTTGCAGCTCGTCATAGCTGCGGGTGATGTCGGCCATGGTCTTTTGCCCACCAATCACCAAATTAGACATGGGGCAGGAAATAAAGCTGGGGTTACGCTCGATCAGCGTTACGCCCACCGTGCCTTGGGACCACATACGCAGGTATTTGGCTACCGTAGCACCACCATAACCACCACCGACCACCACTACTTGCGCACGGGCTTTGCCCATGCTGGCGCAACCGGAAAAAGCCACGCCCACACCAGCGGCACCGGCCAGCTTCATGAAATCACGACGATTCAACATAGTCCTCTCCCTTATTGCGCGGCCAGATAAGTGGCGATCAGATCTAACTGGGCATCGGTGTAGCCCTTGGTGATCTGGTGCATGATGGTGGCGGGCTTAGCGCCGGAGCGGAAATCCGCCAGCTTTTGCAGCAGGCGTTCTTTAGGCATTTTGTCGATGGATTCGATGCCACCAAGGCTTTTGCCATTAGTGCCATGACAATTGGCGCAGGTTGCCGCTAAGTTACGGCCCAGATTGGGATCTTGGGCAAGGGCAATGCTGCTGGCCCCCACCAGCGTCACTGCAATCAATAGACGGATGGACTTCACTTGACTCCTCCTCTTGGTTTGATGCTGTTATGAGTTTCGGCTTATTGGCCGTGGCATTGATCCTATGGACATACACGCTTGTAGTCGTTTTGCCCCGCAGATCGGCGGCCATCACTATATCGGGATTTCGTGCTGGTGCGCTGTCAAGGCGCAAGTCGTAAAAATCAGTGATTGACTATATAAGTCTATATTTATATATTGATACAGATCAAGGAGGGGCCCAAAAGATCTGTTGAAAACAGACTGGGTTTTGCGGAGATAGACACGCGCTGGAGCTTGCGCCTGGGAGCAGGACTGGCTGTTTCTCCTTGAAAGTTCATGAACTGAAAAGGGGATTCCTCCATGTTTGATTTATCCGTTCCACGCAGTCGGATTCAATCTGCGCCAGAGAATTTTCTGAGCGAAGAGGATGTGAAAGCCGTGGGCGAAGGCCGCCGCGACTTTTTGCGCAAAGCCTTTTTGTCCGCGTCTGCTGCTATGGTCGCCAGCACGGGTGTGGCCCGTGCCGCTGAGTTGGCTGAAGGCGATCCAGCTATTTTGGAATTGCCCGCTTGGAGCAAGATGCTGGGCAAACCCGTGGCGTCTCGTCCCTATGGCTTACCGTCTGAGTTTGAAAGCAACCTACAACGTCGGGAAAGCCCTGGCTTGACCCGCGTTTCCCAAGCCTCTGTGGCCTTTGCGCCCTTGCAAGG
>JACCDO010290791.1_pt1 | contig 21592 bp, 20 predicted proteins | sample 7446101 | NCBI WGS metagenome assembly JACCDO01 (sample SAMN15323440, study PRJNA562643) | freshwater metagenome | isolation source: river surface water | place: USA:Blue River Watershed | collected 2017-08-16
GTATTCCTCTAGGGCATCAGCAACAAATGCTGCCTTGTGTTCATCGGCGCTGATAACACCATACTTGGACCTAACCGCATTCCAACGATTCCGGGTAATATATCCTAGAAACGGGTGTCCGGCAGGTTGTCCGCGTTCCTTCTTAGGAACATGTGCCGTCCTAACAGTCTCTTGAAAAGCCTTGTTCTTAATCTTGTATGAAAAGTGCGCGCCGCTAGCAGGGCTAACCACAACGCCCTCAATAATATTGGTTCCGGGTGCAAGTGATGGCAATCCATGTAGCAATTCTGGGACGGCTGAATTCACATACTTTGCGCTAGAATTGGCGAATTCCACACATTCAGCAAGTGTTCCGGAGAACATTAGTGGGACTTGCGGAATAGGTTGTGTGCGGATGAACTCGGATGGGAGCCAATTTTGGTATCGGACTACTTCAGATGCTAGGACAGGCTTTCCTGATTCATCAACTGACTTGTGTGCTGGGTCAATAATTACCATATCAAAACACACAAATTCGTGTCGAGGGGAATAGTAAATGTCCCATTGAACTGGCCTAGGTCGGGCACCATCATGTGTGTCGGCATATGCCTTTAGTTCAGTGGGAAGACTCTTGGAACCTTGCCAGAAACTTGGATTAGTTGGGAACCAGCCACCATAGAATTCACCGAAGATAACTAGATATGTCCCAGCGCTTGGCGGTGTTGTTCCTAGTTCTGCTAGGTATGCTACAGTATTCCGGGCGGTTTGTTCTAGGTTACCCTTGTTGAGTGCGAGCCATTCATCACACGGGAATTGGACCTTGTCTTCAGGAGTCATAAATCCAGTGCGCTTAGCAGTCTTCAGCCATCCTTCGGCGCCGATATTAGCGAGGTCAAGATAGATGCTGAAATTAGAGCCATGAACCTTCTCGGTCACAATCCACTTGTCAGACGGGTTCTTAGAACTAGTTGGCTTAGTATTGGTATCAATGCTAGGATACTTGATAAACTCCATTTGATAATTATTAATTGATGTTTGTATCAAATAATCTGAGTTGTAAATAGGTTTGATATACTTCAAACAATACATAAATTATTAAAACATTTTTTGTTCCATTTTTGTCATTCATAATAAAAAATAGAACAAAAATTGTTTGACATATTAATTATACCATAAATCAATAGCAATTATTTATAAAAGTATTATAACTAACCTAGCACAGCAAATGTCAGCACACCCACAAATTCCTGAAAACAAAATATTCAATGTTAGTGAGCCATGGTTTAGCCTTATTCAAAGCGGGCAAAAGAGCGTAGAAGGCCGGTTAGCTAAATCTAGGTTCGCCGAAATCCAAGCAGGTGACCTACTCAAATGGACTAATTCGGAACTAGTTAGCAAAGACCAAACCCCAGTTGTGCGGGAATTCGTCACCCGTGTTAGTGCAGTTGCTTATTACCCAGATTTTGAGAAATACCTATCTGTGGAACGTCTCAAGAATTGTTTGCCAGGTATTAGAACAATTAAAGAAGGTGTCGCTGTGTATCATAAGTTTTATCCTAAAGAAGAACGCCAGAAATATAAAGTTATGGCTATTCATCTCGCAGTTTTACCAGCAAAGTAAATGATTATTTTCTGCAAAAAAAATTAAAAAAAACATAAATTGTTTTTTATTTTTTGTAACAAGTAATTTTATTGACAAACAAGCGATATCAAATACAACCCCCGTTTGTTTCTTCTGCGCGCGCAAGAGTTCAAGAGAAAAGCATTTCAACCATGTCTGACTCTGTTGCTTCACCATCCGTCGCCGAGATTTTGGCTCACAACTTCACACTTGCATGGAATGCGGGATCGCGGCTCTTCACGGAGCGGAAGGATTCTAAGACCCTGCGAGAGGCGTTCGAGGCCGCAGTCAAGTTGTGCAAGTCGGATATGTATCTTGTGCAGATGACGATGGATGCAAATCGCATCGTCATGAACATGATCATTGAGCGCAACAACTCAGACTACAAGGCCAGTGAGGAGCTTGAGAGCCTTGGCACTGACATTGCCGGACTCATCAAGTTCCTCCACACCAAGTGAGGAGAGCGTGTGAGAGCGTGTGGAGCGTGTGAGAGCGTGTGAGAGCGTGAAAGCATGAGAGCGTGAAAGCATGAGAGCGTGAAAGCGTGTGTTTCGATTCATTATTCTGAAATTCAAAAAACAGGAAAAATGAAAAAAAACAAAACAAAAAAAAATTGTTTTTTTCAATTATAATCATATCAACACTCAGAATTAAAATGACTACGCCAAATAATACTACCACTAATAATATCAATGTTGATTTGTTAGATATTCCAACACCCGAAGTATTGATTAATACTATTAAAACCTATACACCACAACAAATCGCAGAGAAGATTAACAAAGAATTTATAAGTGAATTAAAACAAGGAATTAGAAGATGTGCAAATAATTATAAAATCACTAATATTACTATTGATATAAATAAATATTGTGATGGTTATACGTATTCTTGTATAGTAGATATTTGTAGGCAGCTAGTTGCTAAATATAGGTCAAATGGTTATATAATAGATGCTGGAGTAACAGATTTTTCTGACGAAGGTATTAGAACATCTTTTGAATTACACATTAAATCAATTGAAGTGCCGAATACAACAGAACAAAAAATAAATATTAGTCCTCCGCCGTATGAAGAAATGACAAATAAACCTACTCCTGTTAAAGAAGCATATATATAGTGGAATCAAAACGAGAATCCTAGATATGTTTCCGGTGTCAGAGCTAGGAGCCGTTCTCTTTCTTGTTCTGGGAGCCCGGGTATATTTTTTATATATTCCTCTCGGATTGCTGTTAGAGTAATACAATTATCTAGAGTGCGACCACGGCTGAATTCCTTGGCCATTTCATACGCAGCCGGAATATTATATCGGCGGCAAATTGTTTGCACGGCTTCCATTATCACTTCAGGGTGCCGATTGAGTTCGAGTTGGATATGTTCGTTGTTAGGCGCAATTCGACTTAGACCTGTATGGAGGTTAGCTAGGACTATTCCAATATATCCAAACGCGGTGCTAAATGACCGGAGTGCAGTGCTATCACTCATATCCCTTTGGTATTCACCCATCATAATAGTATCACCAATACTGCGTAATACAGCGATTGCTAATTCCGTGTTGGCTTTAATATTTTCAAAGTGGATAGGATTAACCTTTTGGGGCATAGTGCTAGAACCTGTTTCAGTAGCTACTGTGACTTGAACTAGGTATTCATCATGAATCAGCGCTCGGATATAATCCGCGAAAGACCGGATTTGGCGCAGAAGCAAGCAAAGCTCGCCAATTATCCGGTAATAACTGGAGTAATCATCAGTTTGTGTAGTTTGCCCTAGTGGTGAGCGAGTGATGAATTCGTGACCCGGATTATGGATAAACGGCAGACCGAATTTAAGTGTGCCATGGATAATATAACCTAGCTCTTCTCTTTCACGGAATGTTTCATCGAAAAATTGGTTCCATTGGTCCTTACTGATAGTAGGGAATGTAAATTTTCCACTCGCCCACGATCCAATTGCACCACCGAATTTATAAGTTAGATTAATCGTAGCTAGGCAATCTAGTGTTTTGCCAATTCGTTGGGTATGGAAAAGGAGTTCTTTACCAAGAGTAGTAGGAATCGCTGGTTGGCCGTGTGTATGTGCTAGCATTGGAATCTGACCCCAATTAGTAATAATGTCTTGAAATTTGCTAATTCCGCTTCCTAGCTGTGTGACCATATGATTTATCGCATTCCAGAGCATAAATGTCTGAGCTGGGGAACAGACATCTTGACTAGTTAGACACATATGGACCCATTCGCGAACAGGTAATTCGGGTGCTAGTTTATCTAGTTCTGCTTTAATGAATAATTCGATTGCTTTAACATCGTGATTAGTAATCCGTTCTAGGTGTTTAATTTCGGAAAAGTGCTCCGGCGTGAGAGTCTCTGGCATCTTAGCAAGCTGTGCTAGGATAGTTCTTTTTTCAAATGGATTAGGTGGGTCAGCAGGTTCGCCATATGATTCAGATAAACACAGGGGATATAAATCATTAACGAGTGTCCGGAGCCATGATAATTCAATATCATAACGGACTTGAGTATAAGTGTCCTCAGTGAAATATTTGGTCATGTCTTGGCATTGGTGACGATAACGACCATCAAATATGCTTTGAATTGATGTTTGAGTAGTCATGATTGCTAGGTAATTCAAGTTATTTCAAATGTGTTCAAATGTTCAGAGTAATTATAGTTGATATAGTAGTTTGTTTTTTGCATAAACAATTTTTCTGTGCGGATTACCATAGAGTGTTCTTATTTAGTGTGCTAGACTGGAATAGTTTACCAATTTGCTTTTTCAAAATTTGTTGTTGAATATTCACTGGGAATAGGTTTTGCGTTTGAATCTTGAACATATTCTTTGATGTTCCAAGATGGTTTCATATTGAGTGGACATGATAAATTATTCGCAAATCCTTCTTGAACTATGCCACCAACGCTTGGAGATTGTATAACTGGGGGCGCTTGATTCATCACCGGTGGAAGCGGGGATTGGTTCATCAGGGGCGCTTGATTCATCAGGGGCGCTTGATTCATCACCGGTGGAAGCGGGGATTGGTTCATCAGGGGCGCTTGATTCATCAGGGGCGCTTGATTCATCACCGGTGGAAGCGGGGATTGGTTCATTAATGGCGCTTGAATCATCTCAGGTGGTGGCAAAGTTAAGCTAGGTATGTTCAAAGCACCAATTGTTGGAATTGCAGGTTCTTGTATTATCATATCGGGGACATCTAGGGTGGTTGGCATATTAAGTGCAGCTGCAGTTGGCATAGTTGGAAGCCCGTTTCCACCAAATGTAGGTAATGCAAATGTAATCATGGGGGGTTCCAATGCTGATGGTGCTGTTGCTTCAGTTGGTAATATATTTAATCCCGCAAGTGTAGGTTCAGGAAATAGTGTTGGTGCAGCGGTAGGTGCCTCTGTTGGCGCAGCGGTAGGTGCCTCTGTTGGCGCAGCGGTAGGTGCCTCTGTTGGTGCAGTTGTAGGTGCAGCGGTAGGAGCACTAGTTGGATGAGGATAATGATGGTGGTGATGATGATATTCTGGATACCAAGTGCGCCAATAATAATCGTAATATGGGTCATATAACCAATCCCAATACCACCAAGATGAGCGGGAAGGTAACCACCATGCTTCAGGAGGTGGTGTCATTTGACCTGGATATCCGAAAGTGCCATTGGCATATCTAACAGGCTGACTACCATATCTTAAACCAGCAGGCTTAGTCGTAGTTGCATTAGGTTTAGCAGCAACTTGTTTAGAGCTACTTGAAAAAAGTCTGAGTAAAAAACTACCGATTAAAATAACAATAATTATTACTGCTGCAACTTTAAAAAAACCAGCTAATGAATTACTAACATCACTACCAAGTTTAGATGATTTAACACTATTAGTTAAAGATGATATGCTTTTTTTGAAGGATGACATAGAGTATTTATTATTGGCGTGTATTATTTTTTATGATTAAAATTAATAATTACACAGTATCATTACTAAAAATAAAAACTAAGAAATCATAATAATTTAAAACTTTTATTTCTTTTTATTTTTTAAAACAGGGAACTCAAGGTTTATCTCTTGATTCTATTTTTGAAACCACTCAGCCAAAATGGAGTTATCTAATGTGTTATATTATTCACTTTATGAAAATTCCATATATATTTACATTATTCGACAAGAATGTGGCAAATTTTTTATAGGAAAAACTAACACACCATCAATTAGCATATCAGATGTGATTAAATTAGCAAATGAACATAACCTAAGATGGCTTTTACAATATAAACCAGTTGCTGTGATAGAAGTAATGCATTCACTTGATACATGGGATGAAGACAAGATTACTTTAAAATACATGGATAAACATGGTATTGAAAATGTAAGGGGTGGTTCATTTAATTCTATTATTCTTTCATCTGAAGAATTATTTACTATCAGAGCCATGATTTCAGGTGCAAAAGGTAAATGCTCAATTTGTAGTGCTATAGGTCATACCAAACTTAATTGCCCAATATTAACTGAATTCAAGGATTATGAAGTAGTTATTAAAGGTCAGGATGACGTGTTACTAACAACAGAGGATACCGATAAATCACTTAATACTATAAAAAACCCACAACCGCTAGGATATGATCAATTGTCAAGTGCTAAAGATTATATGTCACATGCATTACTTAAGGTGGCTACTACTACTAATTCTATTTGGCAATCATGGTTTGGAGGCACACCGCCAAAATGTTTAAGATGTGGATATGGTGGTCATAAAACAGCTAATTGTAATAATGAAATAAAAAATTGTGAAGATTCTCTTATGTTCCCAGATAATAAAGCATATAATCCATTATTTATAGGTAATACATATGATTATGATGACTGATTATGATAACTGATGACTACTTGGAATCCTCGTCAACTATGGTATAACAATTGTCATAAGCCCAAACTATTAACTGTTTTAGAAAATTCTCATTTCGAAGAATAATTGGTCGAAGGGTAACCATATGTTGTAAAGCATATAAAAGTGAGCATTGGGTCTTATGCATATAATATGCAACCGCTAATGTTGCGCTACGATTCATCCCAGCAACACAATGAATAAGTTTAATTTCATCTTCAGATTGCTTGTCCAGAAAATCGCGTATTTTGTTAAAATGTTCCATTATATTGGTATCTCCATCATCTTTTGCAATAATTTCTAATTTGTTAATAGGAATATTCTTATCATCCCCTTCAAGTAAATGAATCAATGAAAAGTCTTCCAAAACACTTACACGTGCGGCATGCTTAAGTTTACTAAGATCATAATAAGACCCAAGATATAAGCTAGGTAGAAATTCTGTTGGTTGAATATCCATCCATTTAAAGTTAAATTTTAGTTTGTTTCGTATTATTGTTAGTGTATCCACTACTAAACTATAATAATACTTAATTAATGGCTCTTCAATTCGCATGGTCCAATGTGATGGTGTAACTGGTGACTCGCAATCACCAGCAGGTAATAAAATACCATGCCACTCAATCATATCTTCTGGTATCTCCATAATTATTGGCATCCTAGCTGGTATTTTAAGAGGTGGTGGGCGCTTAAGAGTGGGTCTAGGTTGCTGAGTATCAGATACATCCATATCCATTTTATATAAGGAGAAAGTATTATTATTTAAAGTTTTATACACTTATTTTGAAGGCTTGTTAATTAATAATTTTATAATTAATTTCTACCCAATCAAAACAATTTTAGTTAGTATATTAGGAAATTTAGTAATAAAACAAAAAAATATACAAAATATACATACTTTCCGGAACTTAATAAGTATTTAGTAAATAAGATGCCATGCAATTTGTCCTAATGCATCTGTTTTCGTGGTGTTCATCCCAATTTCAACTTTAACACCATTTAACACTTCCTCCGCCATTTCAGCAGTATATTTATTAAAATCATAATATTTACTATCAAAATACTTGAGTCTTTCAAATGTGCGGCGTGATTTTTTATTCACTGGTTCCATAGTATCAGGACTTGAAGCGGTGCCATGGGCGGTGCCATGTGCGGTGCCATGGGCGGTGCCATGGGCGGTGCTAGGTTCTGGTTCTTGTCCATATGCACTATTATAATTATAATTAGCTACAATTCCATATACACGATGTGGGTCGTCTTCATCCATATATTCAGAATTCAAATAATGTCCATCGCAAAATATCATTTCAGAAGTTAATGAACATGTTGTGCGGACTAGGTAAATTTGATTAGTATCAACTAAGAAGGTGTAATTAGTTGCTGATTTTTTAATTCCACTAGAATTATTAATAACTAATGTATCTTCCTTTTTGAAATTATTGAAGAAATCATATGGTGGATATATAATACATGAATTAGCGCCAATATAAGCATCGTTATCTAATGAATAATTAATAATTGGGCTACTAGAATAACTACATTCACTTTCAGTAGCATTTAGTCGAATATTTAGATTCCTGCCGAAATCAGAGTGTTCAATCTTAATAAGGATACCTGCAATTAGAGCATCTAGGGTGCCAACTGCTTGAGTTGGTAAGAAATTGAAAGTGTGTTCTTCATCCGTATCAAATCCCATATTAATCATAATATGTTCTACTAGTTCTGTAAAAGTATATAATTTACTTTCATTACATCTAGGACAGGGACAATTGTATTTTTGTTGTAATCCTTTACATTCTTTAAGATGTTTGTATAATTCACCATATTTATATGTTTCTGTGCAGCATTTATTAGTGTGTTTTATGCCATCCGACACGCAACTGCAATCATTATATGGGCATTTTAATTCAGTTCCTTTTAGAATTTCATTAGCTAGTTTTTCATAAGGTAAATTCCTTATAAACCCTCTTTCCCTACAATGTGGGCAAGTTTTATGTTTCATTGAGTCACCTGATAAACGTAAAAGACATGGTTTGCATGTAAAATGCCCATTTTGACAACTCATCAAAGGTGGGTCGCTTAGTTGTAAGCAAACTGGACATTGTAAGTTACTAATAATATCACTTGTTATACTAGTTATAATATTTGGTTCAACACTTATAATTGATTTAGTATCCAAATCACTCATTTTTACACAATATAGTAAGCCAAATTACAATTGTTATTATGATACGAACTAGTTGTTCTAAATATAAAACAATTTTTATGATATATAACCTCTAAAACTTGAACAAAAAAAAATAGATGCTGCAAACAATATAACATCTAGGGCTATGTCAACTACAATTACGCAGAAACAGAGTTCAATCACATACATAGTATCGTGACTTTAATAAACTCTTATATTACTAGTAATTGTTCTATATAAAATGAGTCCATCACTCTCCAAAATTTACATAGAATTAGCAGATTTTCCTATACTAAAGCCCACCGGCAATTGAAATATACTCAAATCTAAAATTAGTCATTATAAAACATAACCTAATCATGAGTGTTATTACTATGAAATTTACAATTTTTGTTTGTTTTTTTATTTTTGCCCCATTTAAATACGATTTAAATCTCATATTTTATTGATTTTAAACAAATGTAAATGGTAATTGATTTTTAGGTAACAACTCAGCAAATTTAATCATTAATCTTTTGGGTAATTCGTATATAAAAATACTATTTTGTGATATACGATGTTTATTGAACCAAAATGTATGCCTAGCATCAATTATACTTTGACCTTCCCGGCGATATTTATTTATACGTTCATAAATATCTTGAAGTATTTCATGTTTAATTAATGATATAATATTATTAAATTCAGTTCCTGTGCAAGTATGCCGCCATTTTGCGCGGAGACAATATATATTATCAATAAATTCATAATCTCTAATGATAAATGAACCCTCGCCTTCTGTAATAGTATCAGCTAGGCCAAAATCACCCAATTTAATTTCCCAGCCTCCAGTATCTATTAACACTACAGCATCTTTAAGAAATCCTCCAGTGCATGTTTGTTTCCAACCGGGTTCCTTATATCTCAAAAAAATATTACGATCCCGTATGTCTCCATGTGCCACTTTAAATTCATAATGTAATATATAAACCATATTGGTTAATATAAATAGCGCACCTAGCATATTAATATATGGTTTAGGATTCTCTATTGGATTAGAAACTGTTTTTAGATAGGCATGCAAGTCTAATTCTGGCATTAATTCAGTAATTATAAATCCTGTTCGGTAAATTGTCTCTTTACCTGCCGAGCCAGGCGGTTGTGATAGTGAATGTGGTAATAATTCCGGTATTTGATTGTGATTTTCATGCAGCCAATGATCAAATATTTTAACTATTATATTGGGATAGTTACTATAAATTTGCTGTTGATATTTAATTTCGCATTTATAATCATCATTATCATATAAGTTTGACATATAGAATTGTTTTACGCAAATTTTATCTGTTTCTGGTGGAATTTTTATACAAAATCTGCAATTTTCAGCCGATTCAACACACCGGGTATATTCTATTTTATATACACGTGCATATGAACCACAACCTATTTCCATTAATGACCCGTGCTTTATATGTTTCATAAATTTTGCTAGTGTGGTATCATTATTATATATGTCATTGTATATTAGTTCTGTGTTACCATCATATCCATCACTATTTTGTGTTGGTATGAAACCTAATTTATTGTTGCCATCAACTTCCAATTTACCTAAAATAATTTCAGCCATATAGGATAATTTTTTTTGGTCGTGATGTTTGATTTACTTATGTTAAGATTTGTATTTTTGCTATTTTATAAAAACATAATTATACAGACTATAAAAAAACGTTTTAGCTAATTATGAAAATTCACATATAATATACTTTCTCCTTCTACATCTAAATAAATTTACTAATACAGACTATATAAATCATGCAATTCCAAACAATTATTTTACTGTTCATTGTAACATATATGTTTACTAGCACCTGTTCTGCAGCACCTTTTAATGTAGAAAATGACAATAATGTTTGTTGTGAAGATTTAGGTGTAGATATGAAACCAATCAATAATCCTGATAGTAAAGAATATGAATATTCTGATTATGATGATGCATTTGTAGATATAGATGATGATATTACTAATCTGCTACATATTCCAATTACTGAGCAAGCCATTAATGATTTTGGGATTCATAAATATGTAATTACACGTAATATTAAATCCATGCTGATGTATCATACTGATTCACACCTTATAAATATTATTTATAAATCTATTAATCAATCATCACATGAAATTAATAATCTAATCAACGAAAATATTAATGAATTTAATGCAATGGCTGAAAATAAATTCATTTCTAATTTCCTAGATTTCTGGTGTGCATTCCGAGTCATGCAACTTTCCAAATATACAATTGAAAACTTTGATACACTAACAAATATGATTAATAATCACTATATTTTTAAAAAATAAATACAAATACAAATGGAAATATTCATTTTTTTTGGTTTTAATAACAAAAACACAAAATAAGAAATAAAAACAAAAACAAAAAAAAATTATTAAGTGTTAATTATTAATTAATTATTAGTTAAGTATATAAAATGCTTTTTTCTTAGTAAACCCATTAAAATCACTGGCGGCAGCGGTTGTATAAGCCCCGAAATTGCGGACAAAACACCATTCGCCTATTTCCAGTTCGGGTAATTCAATGTCTGTTTGAATCTTATCCATACTGTCACAAGTTGGCCCGAAAATAATGGACCGATACCTAGCACCATCCCGTTCATTATATGGTAAGACTTCTACTTTAGCATGGTCGAAATAAATACAATTAAACGAACCATATACACCATCATTAAGGTAATAATAGAAGATTTTTTCACGTTGTTCACCGGCAACGGAGCAAAGCCGGGCGCGTTTATGAGGTGCAGGATTCGCGTCATCTTCATCTGCATTGGCTGTCTTATTAACAACTACATGAGGTGCTACTGATGAGTCACATCCTACCCGAGCACCTGGTTTAACATATTTAACCTTTTTACCAATTAGGTTAACCAATAGAATATGGCTGGCTTCTACAAAGAATCGTCCAGGTTCGGCGATAAGTTCTAGCCGTGGAAGTTCATCATCACTGACTTCATCACCACGTAGGCTGTTTGAATTGCTAGGTGGTTCAAACCCAGGAATATGAAAATCCCTGTAAAAATGGTCACTTAAAGCCGCATAAACATTGTCACGAATACCACTCATAAGTTCACGGCTAGCCGGGGTTTGTTGCCCCGAAAAACCACCGCCGATATCTATCATATTCATTGTGAATCCCATCTCAGATGCCATGTTGAAGACTTTACGGGCCATTTCAATAGCCGAATAATATTGTTTGGGGCTAGTGCATCCGCTACCAACATGAAAACAGACACCAACTAGATTAAGTTCTAGAGTCCGGGCATGATTTAGTAGACTAGGCACTTCATCCATATCAACCCCGAATTTTTCGCTGAATTTACATACACTCCCGCTGTCATCCACTTTAAGGCGCATTAGGAGCTTGCATCCCGGGTGATATAGTTTGATTTTAAGTAGTTCACTGGCACTATCAAACGTGGCAATATCAACATCCATTTGGCGTGCATATTGGATGCTACTGGGTTCCTTATAAGGGTTGGCATAAATGATTTTAGTCATATCTCCACTGACATATTCTTTTACCAAGTCAATCTCACCACGACTGGCAACATCAAAACCAACACCTAGAAGTCCGAGTAGTTGACAAATTACCCGGTTAGGATTGCACTTAACAGCATATCGGGGTTCAATATAAGGGAATAGTTCGCGCCAATATTGGAGTTGGCGGATAATGCTACCAAGATTAATAATATAAAATGCGGTGGTTGGGTTGTTTTTCTCAAAGATAAGTTCAATTGTCCGGTAAATATCGGGATTTTGTTCTTCTAGGACACCTACGTCGTTTTCTTTCAAGAAAAGTGAAAGTTGGCTGTATTCATTCTCAATATCAATAGTCGCGGTCTGATCTTTTTGCATTTCTAATAGTTTTAATATTGAATGAATTAGAAGTAATTGTTGTGCTTTGTTGTTATTCTGTTTGGTATTATTTTAAGATAGATAACCGCATAAAACCTGTAAAACAATTTTTCTTTTTGCAAAAATTGATACTAATAAATTATTCTTGATTATTCTTAATTATACTAACTAATAGTTCACCACATAGATTAAATATCCAACACTGATATGGAACAACAATCCGTGATGAGTGCTGAAAATACAAATATTAATATTACTATCGCCAAATCAGCATTGGACATCGAGATTGAGCAAGATTTGGCAAAATTGCGGCAAATAATTCAACGGCGGCAAAAAGAAATGGAAAATGACAAGGATGACATTTGCGAAACTCGGTGGGTCCAAATAGATGACGAAATGCTTGAATATTATGGTTTCAAACATCCTAAATTCTGTAATACACATTGGGTCAATAAGACACTATTCGTTGTCCACCGGCCACATTCTAAAAAACCATTTAAGTGCCATTGTTGCGGAGAACTGTGTGTCCCTCAGTTCTTGTGTATCCCATGCAGTGGAGAAATTAACAAAGCCAAACGCCGGCTGAAAAAGGCAACCTAGCTATTCTTTGTTAATCATAACTACTACCGGGTTCATTTCTATGCCCATATTTTTTATGGGTGGAGTTATACTACCGGAAGTATTTGTGTTTTGAGTGTTCTGGTTATAAGAGAAACACGGTGCGACAAAACTTACCAGAATTACCAAGCCAATACCAGAATAATACACCACAAAATGCCAGAAAGCATATGACAAATAGTCAGGGTTGCAGTGCTCTTTTTCCTTATGATAATTTCCAAATAATATAATGGGTTCTGCGATTAGAAACCATAGTTTGCAAGCTATTGCTAATTCGGCACCGTTACATGTTTTCGCAGTTGCAGCACACAAAAGGATTAAATTAATTATCCTTACTAAACCGGCTAAGATTTTGGGGATAACCCAAAATCTGCCGTAGTAAGGTGAGTTCCTCAATCAAAAGCCGTTGCGTTTATAAACGCAATAGGCTTTTAGAGGATACCGCTATTAATAATGTTTCTTGAAACTATTTCATAACTGTTCCAATTCATAGCACCAATAATAATTTCAGACAATGTAAAAACTACAAATGCTGCAATGGTTGCTGAAGCACAAACTTTGCCGAAAATGTTGTATGTTGATTCTGCTGTGGTTTGATTTTTTTTATTTTTTGTCAATAGGTGAGTCATCCACATTAATTGTTGTTAGTAATGTCTCTTGTTCTGTTTCATATCCTGGAGCTTTTGTGTTATCACTATCTATTTCATTTGGGATTTGAATTAAGTTTGTCATCTTGAATTTATATTTATTTGACCTAGATTCTAAGCAAATAAAGAAACAATTTTTTGTGTTTTTAATTTTTGAGCCATTTGCGCGAATCTAGGTCATTAAATGCAGAAAAACATACCATATTAATAAATTAATAAATTTGCTAGTCGAATAAAAATAATAACAGATAAACAGACTGACTATTATGCCTAAAAAAACAGGTGATAAATCCGATGAAGTTTGGGACTATATAATCATAGGTGCAGGGATATCTGGGTTATACACAGCATATAGACTTAGACAACATGCCGAACCCAGTGCCCGGATTTTGATATTAGAAGCCGGGTGCCGTGTGGGTGGTAGGATGGGATTAGTCGATTTCCATGGAGTCAAAGTTGAACCGGGTGCCGGTATTGGCAGGTTAGAAAAGGACCACGCACTCAGCGGGCTCCTAGAAGAGCTAGGTATCAAATGGCAAGAATTCCCAGTTACACATAATTATTCTCCTGCTGTATATAATTCACTGTTATCGAATGCAGCCAAAAAACACAAAATTGGCAGAATTGGCAGGATAGCCCAAAAAGTAGAAGTCCCTCCCGCAACTAGTAAACTATCCACACCAGATTGGATAAAAAAACAAGTCGGGAAACTCAGGGCTGCTTATAAGAAAACACCAGCAACCACAACTTTTCATGCTTTTGCACAAAAGGTATTAGGTCGCACCGGCTATCAACAATTAATTCTAGCACTAGGTTATACCGATTTTGAGAAGGAGGACGTCGCGGAAACTTTATATAATTATGGTTTAGATGACCTCTATGCGCACTGGACTGGAATGGGAATTGATTGGCAAGAATTAATGGATAGCCTAGTTGAGCATTCATTCGCTGATATTCGATTAAATACACGGGCTGTCCGGATAACCCATACTAAGACACCACAAGGTTCTAGTTTTAAAAATAATAACACAGACGGATTTTTTACAATTCAAACATCCCATGTGCCATCTAATGATCTAACTAATAATATTAATTCTGGTAGAACACATAAAAGTAATGCTAGGTTACATAATTCAGCTAAAAGTAAAAACACAATAAAGCACAACCGATTTGGATTAACCCGTCAGAATATACCTAATCTTGTTACTAGTAATTCCATTGGTTGTAATAAAAATAATAGCACCGAACGTAGAAATATAAAAAATCATTTGAGTGAATTTCGAGCGCGCAAAGTGCTTATTGCTACAAGTATTGGGCCAGCTAAAGAGTTAGTTAATGATTTCTTAACCGGACAAGGGTTGCGTGTTCCTGTCCATCTATCTGGTGTTCATGCACAATCATTCCTGCGAATTTATGGGTATTTTACAGGTGAGAATCAAACAACTATGGCTAAATATGTTCAGCATACCCAAGTAGTCCCGGGCGGATATCATAGAATAATTCCGATGGGAACTAGTGATGATGGTAAATCAGGAGTATATATGATAGTGTATACAGATAATCGTGCGGCTGACGATCTTGAACATCTGTGTGCTAATACTATGACTAATCGGCAAATCTTAGCTACTGGTCTTAAAGCAGCTCTAGGTATACCAATTGACACTCATCTTGAAATAGATGATATATTGGGATATTACTGGCGTGAAGGAACACATTATTATTCACCACTTAATCATGCAAAATTTGGGTCTAGAGATGATTTCTTACGGGTATTACAAAGACCAGTTGGCAACAAAGGAGGATTATTCCTAGCAGGCGAAGCATTTAGTCGACAACAAGGATGGACAGAGGGTGCAATAGAAAGTGTGGATAATATACTTAGTGATATGATCTAAATAAAATAGATAAAAATATAAACCTATAATAATAAATTATAGTATACACAAACTACTAAATAATATGGGTTTTTTTGCATATATTGGAAGCGTGCTTAATCATCCTAGAACAGCATTATTAATTATGCTTTTGTTCTTGGTCGGCTATCTCATATTTGCTAATTATGGCGGTGCATTTAAAGGTAAATTTCTCAGATTTGGTCCAGATGTCGATAGTCCTGAAGATGGTCAAACTAGTTTCATGGGTATTAAATTAGACAATTGGAAAAATGTGATCGCAGTTTATTTCATTATGTTCTTTGTAACAATTTTAAAAACCTATTATTCCAGTGTGGTGAGCCATAGTATTGAGATGTATGTTTTAAATACTTTAGTAGAATTAGTTCCATTCCCCAAATTTTGGACCTATTTAATTAGCATAGTTGACCCATTTATTAAGGTATTATTACATATTCTTGACTTCTATGCAGTGGCAACATTTGAATTACAATATATCATTCCTAAATTTATAGGAGAATATATTGTTGATTTACCTTATGTATTATCTATGTTAAAACACAAAAAATTTATCAGTTAATTTAAATTCACAATAAAAAACGATTTAAATGCCGTATAATCATTTATTTTTAATACTATTTATCAATAATCATAGAGCATTACAATTTTAATCAATTTTAATACCTGATAAAATGTCGACGATCAATATTCCACTCTTTGAACTTGGAAAATCTAACCGTGACCTTTATAATATTTGTCAACTTGTTTTAAAAGCAAAAGATATAAAAACTATTACAACAGAAGTAGTAACCGCAGGTGGAGCTTGTCTAGTTGAACTCTTTACTTTTAGTCCAACATTGGCCCTTAAATATACCACGCAACTAAAAACGGCATTATCAACAACCCAAAATCGGCAAACTAGCTTCCAGTTTAACACAAATAATAGTCGGTATGATCCATATGAATATATACCTCGGTTTTATGCAGATGCACTTAATAGTTATATCACAGTTTGTGGACAACGCTATCAGGATATGAATAAAAAATATGGCTTGCCCGAAAATGAAACACATCGAACTAGTATTAATAGTGCAGCCGATTTACTTACAACCGTTGCCAAGCTTTGTAATATACTATTACCACTTTGCAAACGTAAAAAAGTAGATTGTTTCCATATTCAATCTGCACTTAAAATAATCTATTTGTCAGATAACACCGCTTTAGAACAACTACTTATTAAAACCATTAATTCTACCGCCAAACTATTAGTTAATGATGGCACACTTGCTAATACTATTAAAACTGATCCTATGATAAGCAAAACTGTTACGACATTTAATTCCATTCTAACCAATGGGATTACTATTACTAATGAAGCTGCTGTTTACCTCAGTATGTTTATTCTTAGTCTTAATCCGGATATCAATGAACCCGATAAACTTGTAACTCTTAGCACAAAACGTGTTGTAAGTAAAAAGAAAAAATCACCGAATGCAACACCAGTTGCAGAGGGAAAACAACCGAATGCAACACCAGTTGCAGAGGGCAAACAACCGAATGCAACACCAGTTGCAGAGGGAAAACAACAGGATGCAACACCAGTTGCAGAGGGCAAACAACCGAATGCAACGCCAGTTGCAGAGGGCAAACAACAGGATGCAAAGCAAAATAAAAGTTCTAGTCCAGATGATATGACAACAAACAATACTACTAATAAAGAATTAAACAGTCAAGTGTCAAACCCACCTCCAAAATTGACATTTAAACTTAAATTTTAAATAAATCTGATAAATGAAAAAATAAATTTATTTTTGTCATTTGCAAATTAATTTTACATTAAAATAAAACTTGCAACAACAGGTATATGGTCATTACCAAAAACAGGAATAGATGTATACATATTATCTTCGAATAAATTTATACCTGATCCAGCAACCATAATTCTATCAGCATATCCTGGAAGTCGTAATACAGTTGTCTTCATACTATCTGGTATTAAATATTTCATTTTATGTATTGGGAATGAACTAACACTTAAATCAAATTCGCCTGTTTTTTTTACGGTTTCTTTACATTTTTGTGGTTGTTTTGAATCACTGCATTTTTTAATTGATTTTTTAAAATCTTTTGTAGTAACCCGTTTATATGTAGGTAAAAATTGTATGTCATACTCCTTAAGAATACCACCCCATAGACTCCATTTTGTTTTTGTTTTAAACGAATTGCTTGCAGTTAAATTTTTAATTATTCGTAAATTGTGATATGAATTAATATCATTATCAGTTAGATTTAATTCTCTATATGGTTTTTGTAATTGCGAATGTAAATAATTATTGCGGTCTTCATTTTTTAATTCCTCAAGATTTGTTTTTGTTTGACAGTATATAGAATCAGTAAATACTGGCTCACATGTGTCGTTAGGAATATTTTTTATATATTCACCTCCATTACCATAAATTAGTGAACGACTATTATAATCTCCGAGAATAACAACATTATTTGTTTGCTTGATACCCATATTTGTCATATGTTGAGACAAATCCAAAAAAAAATCTTTTGAGGCCCTATCATTTTTAAATGGTGCATGCATATTTATTATATATATTGGCTGAGCTAATATCCAATCTATACCTTCAGAAGATTCTAGTCCTAATTTATGTAGTGAATTAGAATTTTGATATTCAAATTTAACAACAACAAATCCTTTTGTCGGAATTTTATTTTTATATGCACCCGATGAAGACAAAATATTTGGACAATATTTATGTATATTATCTAAAGGTATGGTATTTGCTTTTATAACATTTGATGAATATATAACCATTGTTAGTATATTAAAATTAAAGTTACATGTTTTCACATATTTACTACTTGTTGAATTTCCGTTTGCAGTTTGGAATAAACTAAATTTATACTGTTTTTCATTAAATTGTTGAACAATTTCCATGATATATTTTTTGTCATTAATATCATTAATCATACTATTGGTTTCATCCCAATTACAAATACTTTTTAATTCAGTTTCAAATTTGTCAGTTATATAACTAACATCGTTGTCTTGAACTTCCTGTAATCCAATAATAATTATATTCGGTAATGATATTTTATTTACAAAGTGTAAGTTCATCATTTTATAAAATATATTATCTAATGGACTATTTTTTTTGAAACCAGTAAGTTGATTCATTGCACTAATATCAGCATCACCAATATTATACGTCATTGCTAACACAGATGGAACCGATTTCACATTCCTAGTTTCAGAGTGAAATTCGTTCAATTTATTTGAAATCATTGTTTGCGATTTTAGAGGTAATTGTTGTCGCCTAGTAGCCGACATACGCCTTACCGGAGATATCCGCTTAAATACAAAATTATTGCTTTCTGATGATCCTATATTATTGTGAATAGTTAAAAAATTAGGTTCCTGTATAGGCGATGTATGTGAATTAATCAATGATTTTTCAGATAATTTATCAGGGGATTTTATAGTAATTTTTTTTTTGGTCCCAAACCCTAATTTTTGTTTTAGTCTTCTGAACATATAATGTTTTATTTACTAATGATATAAAAATAAAAATATCTTTACTAAACCAGTTAGGATTTTAAAATACTGCTCACATTGAATAGTCTAGAAACTCAAAAGCCCTTGCTTTACGGTATTGGTAAACATTTCATACCAATCAGGTAATCCTGTTTCGGTATCTGATAATTTCCACCCACGTTGAATGTAAAAATTGACTAATTTTTCTTGACAGTTAAGATACATTGCTGCCAAATCTGGCCGGTGCATTTGTAACCATTCGCGGCAATATTGGATTAGTTTGCAAGCAATACCTTGTGACCTAGCTCCAGGATGCACTAATAAGTTTGTCAAATAAATTTTACTAGTATTAATATTTTCGGGAGGACAATGTGGTTCTAATTCATTATATTCTAATGCACACATACCTAGCACATCTAGGTTATTCTGACTAATACATACTATCACATCTAAGATTTGTGGGTCATTACCTTGGCTAGCATTATGCCAAATTTCAACCAAACTTTCAGAGGATTTATAAACATCTATATGGTCCTTGTAAAAAGAGTCATACCATTCATGATAATTCAATTTTGCAATTGCTGATAATTCTTCATAATATTTATTGTTGGTAGATTCCAATTTTTTACAGTAATCTGATAATCTTAAAATTTCAAATTTTGCAAGTTCCGACATTTAAAAATATTAAAATATCTATATATTTGTTTTAATTTATTCTACCGTAGGCACTCTATTATAAACCCACCCTTCGGTGTGGGCTTTTGAGTGTCTAGGACAAGGACGAGCGGAGCAAGTCCGCTCTTGACCTATCGTTCCAGTTGAATTGGAGACCACCCCGGTGGGCTTATAATTCAATCTGGACGGTATCGTGTATCCTTACAAAACCGGCTTAGATTTTGAGTTTATCTCAAAATCCGCCGGTTGTAAGGTGAGTTCCTCAATAAAAGCCATGTCATTTATAAATGACATGGCTTTTAGAGGATAGAGTGCTCTTAAATAGAACACTTTTTACCGTATTTATTATACAAACGTGGATCTTCTAGTTCCTAAATTTTTCGTAGTAGAGGTTGATTGTGACAAATATGGAACCACAAATGTGGCAACTACCGGGATATGATCGTTGCCCATAACTGGGATTGATGTATACATATTAGTTTCGGGTAATAAGTTTATTTTACTACCTAGCACAGTAATACGATCGGCATATCCAGGCAATCTATATTTTTTATTTTTACCATGTCCTTTTTCTAAGCTAAATTGACCAGGTTTTTTAACTCTTTTAAGTGTATTATTACCAGATATACTAATTAGGCTATTTTTGGCATTAGTATTTTTTGCATATTGTTTTTGGGTCTGACGTTTATAACTGGGTAAAAATTGGATCGGATATTCCTTTAACTGTAACTGTTTTCGCAATTCATGAAATGAATTAGAAGACACCAAATTAGAAACCATTCTATCATCAACCATGCCATACAAATTATTATTTTCACTAGGTATGCTTTCTAATTCAGATTTACTATCACAATAACTTTTATCATATTTATCTTCATCAACTGGTAAACAAATTGATGGTTCTACATCTTTTATATATTCACGGTGTTTAGTAATTAGCGACCGACTATTATAATCACCCATAATAATTATATTATTCATATTTGTATCTATATCTTTGAAATTTTCAAATAATTTTGCAAAAAAACTAGTTGTTTTTTCAAATGTTTTGAATGGCGCATGTAAATTAACTATATATAAACTTGGTTGTTCTACATTATAAAAACTATAATCTAATTTAATCAATGTAAATCCCTTTGTTCCTGGTTTTCCAGCTTCTAATCCGGGACAATACTTAATTATACTTTTTTCATCTATAATAGGATTCCGTATTCTATTTGAAACTAATACCATAGTAAGTATTTTATAGTCAAAGTTGCCTACATTTATATATGGGTTATTGTTTTGAATTATTATAAAATTATAGTTTTTGGCATTTATTTTATCAGACTTTTCATCATGTTGGTCTTTTAATTTTTGTAATTCTGCTTGAAATTCTGTTTGAATTAATTTAAATCTGTTATCAGGCACTTCTTGGAGGCCAATAATTAATATATCAGGTAATTCGGTGTTTGTATTGAAATGCCGTTCTAACATTTTAATAAATATATTAACATTATATTTTGTTACATCTGATTTACTATCTGATTCACTATTTGATTCACTATCTAATTCACTATCCGCTCTTATATTAGCATCACCAATATTAAACGTCATTGCAGTAACTAAATGTGAATTTGATACAGATTCATCATCATTTAAAAAATTTAA
>JACCDO010679956.1_pt1 | contig 21591 bp, 18 predicted proteins | sample 7446101 | NCBI WGS metagenome assembly JACCDO01 (sample SAMN15323440, study PRJNA562643) | freshwater metagenome | isolation source: river surface water | place: USA:Blue River Watershed | collected 2017-08-16
GGCCTAGAATGGGTTAATTTAATCCCAAAATGTTACCATTTATACCTTATTTTTGGCAGAAATTAAGGATTCCAGTTTTATGGCAAGAATTATAGGTATAGCAAATCAAAAAGGGGGTGTTGGAAAAACCACTTCTGCAATCAATATTGCTGCAAGCTTGGCTGTTTTAGAGTACAAGACCTTATTGATTGATGCTGACCCTCAAGCAAATAGTACAACAGGTGTTGGTTTTGATTTACATAATATCACCACAAGTTTATATGATGGAATGATCAATCAAACTCCATTGTCTGACATCATTTTAAAAACAGAGATTCCACATTTGGATTTAATCCCTTCTCATATTGATTTAGTGGGTGCGGAAATTGAATTAGTGAATCTACCTAATAGAGAAAACGTTTTAAAGAATTTATTGTCGCCGGTTCAAAACCAATATGATTTCATCATTATTGATTGTTTGCCCTCTTTGGGTTTAATTACAGTGAACGCTTTGGTAGCATCTGACAGTGTCATTGTTCCAGTTCAATGTGAATTTTTTGCATTAGAAGGTTTAGGTAAATTATTGAATACAGTAAAAATTGTTCAAAGCAGGTTAAATCCAGCATTACAAATTGAAGGAATTTTAATGACCATGTATGATGGTAGATTAAGATTAAGCAATCAAGTAGTAAGTGAAGTAAGAAAGCATTTTGATGATATGGTATTCTCTACCATTATTCATAGAAATACCAGATTAAGTGAAGCGCCTAGTGTTGGGAAGCCAGTTATCTTATATGATGCGGATAGTAAAGGCACTGTAAACTATTTAAACTTGGCTAAAGAAATTTTACAAAAAAATGGCATGACTAATATGAGTAATGCCGAGCGCATAATTGACTAATCATGAGCAAGAGTATACCCAATAAAGATTTGATTGGAAAGGGCCTACGTTCCCTTTTGCAAAACATGGATGCAGAATATAAAAATCCTGCTGGCAAAGTACAACCTGCTGCCATTGAAAAAGCAGTTGCAACCAATAGAGTGGCTTTGGCAAATATTGTTGTCAATCCAAAAAATCCTAGAAAAGATTTTGATCAGAAAGCATTGCAAGAACTTGCTAACTCTATTAAGTTACACGATATTATTCAGCCCTTAACAGTCTCTTCATTAAGCGATGGTAAATATCAATTGATTGCTGGTGAAAGAAGATTTCGTGCAGCAAAGTTAGCTGGCCTACTAGATGTACCTGCTTATATAAGACAAGTTAATGATAAAGAATTACTTGAATTAGCTTTATTAGAGAATCTACAAAGAGTTGATTTAAATGAAATTGAAATTGCGTTAAGCTATCAACGCATGATGGATGAATTAAGCTATACACAAGAGCAAGTAGCAGAGCGAATGGGTAAAGACAGATCCACCATTGCGAACTATATTCGTTTATTAGAATTACCGCCAAGCATACAAGCAGCAGTTAGAAGCGGTCAGTTAAGTGTAAGCCTAGCGAAGCTATTGATTGGAAGAGAGGTAGACAAGCAGTTGTTTATTTTCAAAGAAATCATGGACAAGGGATTGACTGTTAGACAAGCTGAAGCATTGTTAAAGCAAGTAATCCCCAATAAAACAAATGGCCCAAAAGCAAACCCCAACCAATTATCTCCAGTGTATAAAAAGTTGGAAGATAAATTATGTGATCATTTCTCTTCTAAAGTGCATTTGCAACATCAAAAAAATGGAAGTGGAAAAATCACCGTTGAGTATGCTGACCTAAATGGCTTGAACAAAATTTTAGAAGCAATGCAACTAAGCATCAGCTAAGATGAAAGCTTTTTTTTCTATACTCTTATTGTGCCTTATTCATGCATCCCTTTTTGGACAAGAAAAAGTTAGCACATCAGATTCTACCATTGCTATTTCTATTAAAAGACATATACCTAGAATAGCAACACAAAGATCAGCCATGATTCCAGGTTGGGGACAGATATATAATAAACAGTATTGGAAAATACCGCTTGTTTATGGTGTATTAGCCATCCCTGCTGCTACATATCAATACAATGCCGATTTATATAGCAAAGCAAAATTCGCGTACGAAGCTAGATTCAAAGAATCTATGGGCGATAACGCTGATATATCTAAAATAGATCCTGCTTTAAAAAATTTAGGTTTAGCGAGTTTACAGAGTTATAGAAATATATTCAGAAAAGATAGAGACTACTCTATCATGTGGTTTATACTGGGATGGGGATTGAATGTTTTAGATGCAACTGTCTCTGGACATTTGAAAGAATTTGATATTAATAATGATTTGAGTTTAAAAATTCAGCCAAATTATCAGCCACAATTCAGACAAGCTGGTTTATCCCTTCAATTGCATTTTAAAAATCATAGTTCTAAATAATAAATCTTTCTTATGAAAATAGCATTAATTGGTTACGGGAAAATGGGTAAAGCTATTGAGGAGATTGCTTTACAAAAGGGGCATGAAATTGTGCTTAAAATTGATGTAAGCAATGCACAAGATTTTACTGCAGATAATATCCAAAAAGCAGATGTAGCAATTGAATTTACTGGACCCCATAGTGCATTGGACAATCTCAAAAAGTGTATTGCATATGGCGTTCCTGTGGTTTCCGGATCTACTGGTTGGTTAGAGCATTGGAATGAAATTGAAACAGCCTGTAAAGAAAAAAATGGCTGCTTAGTATATTCCAGCAATTATAGTATTGGAGTGAATTTGTTTTTTGAATTGAATAAATACTTGGCCAAATTAATGGACCCCTACGCAGATTATGATGTGAGCATGACAGAAATCCATCATACAGAAAAGAAAGATGCTCCTAGTGGAACTGCCATATCTTTAGCCGAGCAAATCTTAGCTAATCTGCGCAGAAAAGATCAATGGATCAATGATCAAACTGCAGCGTCCAACCAATTACTGATTCATTCAGAAAGAATTGATCCTGCTCCTGGTACCCATCAAGTAAAATACAGCTCTTCAATTGATGATATTGAAATCATCCATACAGCACATACACGCAAAGGATTTGCTAGTGGAGCGGTATTAGCTGCCGAGTTCGCCATTCAAAAAAATGGTATCTTTACCATGAAGGAAGTACTAGGATTATAAGTTGAAACTATGTTATCTAAGAAAACACAATATGCGCTGCAAGCCTTAACTTATATGGCCGAACAAAATTCGGAGTCCCCTATTTTGATTGCGGATATTGCTACTCATAAAAATATTCCATTAAAGTTTTTAGAGAACATTCTTTTGGAATTAAAGAAAGCAGGTTTTTTGGAGAGTAAGAAAGGAAAGCATGGAGGCTATTTTTTTGCTACCCCTCCAAGTAAAATTAAATTATCCGGAATTTTTAGAACCATCGAAGGACCTATTGCATTGTTACCATGCGTAAGCTTACATTTTTATGAAAAATGCAGCGATTGTAATGAGAAGAAATGTGGTATCAATAAAGTAATGGCTGAAGTAAGAGATCACACATTATCTGTTTTGGACAAAAGAACTGTTGCTGACTTGGCTTTTAAGAAACAAAAATAAAGAACCCTTCCGCTGCTAAAATAAATGCTACAATGAAAAAAATAATTGTTGTTTTACTAGTATTCATCAACTTGAATGCTACTGCTCAAAAATTAATTGGAGGAAACCATATTTTAAAAACCAATCTTTCCTCTGTTGCCTTAAAGAACTACAATTTAACTTTTGAAAAAAATGTACTCCCATTTGTTTCTATTGCAGCAAGTTATAGAAGCATGCCCAAAACTGCACTTCCTTTAAAAAGCTTGGCTAAGCAATTTATTAAAAGTGATGATATTAATTTTGATAATTTCCAAGTGGGTAATACAGCATTGACTTTTGAAGGAAGGTTTTACTTAGGTATTCAGAAAATGTCTGGCTTTTATATAGCACCTTACACAAGGTTTGCCAATTTTGATTTATCTATTCCAGTAAACTATTCTTATAATTCTATTTCAACGACTACTTTACAACCTATTGTAGAAAATAAAACAGCTACATTAGAAGGGACTATCCGATCTCAAAGTATGGGAGTATATGTAGGTATGCAATTTCAATTGGCCACTAAACTAGTTCTTGATTTTTGGATGATTGGCGGGCACTATGGTAGCTCTAATGGCAAGTTGGAATTCACTCCATTGCCAGGTGCTAAATTCCCAGCAGAAGCACAAGCAGCATTACAAAAAAACCTAAACAATATCAATGCCAATCCATTTAAAGTTACTGCAACAGTAACGCCGACTGGGGCTATAGCTGATATGGAAGGTCCTTGGGCTGGAATTAGAGGCGGAGGTTTAACGCTGGGCTTAAGATTTTAGGCTTAATTGTGTACCTTTGAAGTCGAAAAACAAATAGCATGATTCCTTCTTATTTACAAGATCATTTTAAAACTCAATCTTACGATCCTAATCAATTCTTTCTAATTGCTGGACCTTGTGTGGTGGAAAGCGAAGAATTAGTGATGGAAATTGGAGAAAGAGTCTCTAGCATTTGTAAAAATCTAGGAATTCCTTATGTATTTAAAGCAAGCTATAGAAAAGCCAATAGAACTAGTGCTAATTCATTTACAGGTATTGGTGATGACAACGGATTATCTTTAATCAAAAAAGTAGGACAAACATTTAACTTGCCTACTACTTCTGATATTCATGCACATGATGAAGCAGCTATGGCAGCTGAGTTTATCGACATATTGCAAATTCCTGCATTCTTATGTAGACAAACAGATTTATTAGTAGCTGCTGCAGCCACTGGTAAAATTGTAAATGTAAAAAAAGGACAATTCTTAAGTGGCGCCTCTATGAAATTTGCAGTAGACAAGATTAGATTGGCAGGAAACGAAAAAATTATGTTGACCGAAAGAGGTAATACATTTGGATACCAAGATTTAGTAGTCGACTACAGAAATATTCCTGCCATGGCAGAGAACAATGTGCCTGTAATTATGGATTGTACACACTCCTTACAACAACCTAATCAAACTAGTGGTGTAACGGGAGGTAATCCTGCTTTAATTGAAACCATTGCGAAAGCAGCTATTGCCACTGGTGCAGATGGATTATTCATTGAAACCCATCCTAACCCTTCTGTAGCTAAAAGTGATGGCGCTAATATGTTACCATTAGATTTATTAGAACCATTATTGGAAAAACTAGTAAGATTAAGAAAAGCAGTGATCTAGTACTTGATCGGGTTTCTTTTGCCCAATAGTATATAGTGCTTGATACTTCTAACAAAAGCCAATACAAAATAGAGGACTACTGGAGAACCCAGGGTCAAAAAAGAGATATAGATAAACCACATTCTAATCTTGGCACTGGCAATCCCCAAGCGCTCGCCCAGGGCGGAACAAACCCCAAAAGCATGTAATTCTAAGAAATCTCTGAATTTTTGAATCATTCCCGGTTGATTTATAACCAAATCTATCAAAAAAAGTGGACATTATTTGTACTTTTTTGAAGGCTGCGGGATTCATTTTTATTACCTTTGCACCAGCTTAAAAATTAAAATTTACAACTATGGCGTTTGATATCGAAATGATCAAAAAAGTATACGCTGAAATGCCAGCGAAAGTGGAAGCGGCTCGTAAAATGTTAGGACGTCCTCTTACTTTATCTGAAAAGATTTTATTTTCTCATTTACATAGTGACCAAAAATTAGAAGGCTTCGAAAGAGGTGGTTCTTATGTTGATTTTGCTCCAGACCGTGTGGCAATGCAAGATGCAACTGCACAGATGGCTTTATTGCAATTTATGCAAGCAGGTCGTCCTAAAGTTGCTGTACCAAGTACAGTGCATTGCGATCACTTAATCTCTGCAAAAGTAGAAGCAAAACAAGACTTACAAGTAGCAACAACAGAAAGTAAAGAAGTATATGATTTCTTAGCTTCTGTTTCAAATAAATATGGTTTAGGTTTCTGGAAGCCTGGTGCTGGTATCATTCACCAAGTAGTCTTAGAAAATTATGCATTCCCTGGTGGCATGATGATTGGTACCGATTCTCACACAGTAAATGCTGGTGGTTTAGGTATGTTAGCAATTGGTGTGGGTGGTGCTGATGCTTGTGATGTAATGGCAGGTTTAGCTTGGGAATTAAAATGGCCTAAATTAATTGGTATTAAATTAAAAGGCAAATTGAACGGATGGACTGCTCCTAAGGATGTGATTTTAAAAGTAGCTGGTATCTTAACTGTAAAAGGCGGTACTGGTGCAATTGTAGAATATTTTGGTGAAGGTGCAACTAGCATGAGTTGTACTGGTAAAGGAACTATTTGTAACATGGGTGCAGAAATTGGTGCTACCACTTCTACATTTGGTTACGATGCAAGCATGAGCAGATATTTAAGTTCAACAGGTCGTGCTGATGTGGCTGCTTTAGCAGATGTAGTTGCAGAACACTTAACTGCAGATGCAGAAGTATACGCAAATCCAGAAAAATATTTCGATCAAGTAATTGAAATTGATTTAGATACTTTAGAACCACACTTAAACGGACCTTTCACTCCAGACTTGGCTACTCCTATTTCAAAAATGAAAGAAGTAGCAGCTGCTAACGGATGGCCTACCAAAGTGGAAGTAGGTTTAATTGGAAGCTGTACGAATTCTTCTTACGAAGATATTAGCCGTGCTGTGAGCTTAGCAAAACAAGTTGCTCAAAAAGGCTTAACCACTAAGGCAGAATACATGATTACTCCAGGTTCTGAGCAAGTAAGATATACTATTGAAAGAGATGGTTTCTTAGATGTGTTCAGTCAAATTGGTGCTAAAGTATTTGCGAATGCATGTGGACCTTGTATTGGAATGTGGGAGCGTGTTGGTGCAGAGAAAAAAGAAAAAAATACCATTGTTCACTCTTTCAACAGAAACTTTGCAAAGCGTGCAGATGGTAACCCAAATACTTATGCATTTGTAGGTTCTCCAGAACTAGTAACTGCATTAGCTATTGCAGGAGATTTAACATTCAATCCTTTAACAGATACTTTAACCAACGATAAAGGTGAGCAAGTTAAATTAGATGCTCCAACAGGAGACGAATTGCCAGTAAAAGGTTTTGCTGTGGAAGATGCAGGATATCAAGCGCCAGCTGAAGATGGTTCAAAAGTAGTTGTAGCAGTTGATCCAGCATCTAAGCGTTTACAATTATTAGATCCATTTACAGCTTGGGAAGGAACTGATTTAAAATCTTTAAGATTATTGATTAAGGCTAAAGGAAAATGTACCACAGACCATATCTCTATGGCTGGTCCTTGGTTAAAATTCCGTGGCCACTTAGATAATATCTCTAACAACTTATTAATTGGTGCAGTCAACTTCTTTAACGAGAAGACAGATAATGTGAAGAGCCAATTAACTGGTAATTACGATACCGTTCCAAATACACAAAGAGCTTATAAAGCAGCAGGCGTTGGAACTATCGTAGTAGGTGATGAAAACTACGGAGAAGGTAGCTCTCGTGAGCACGCAGCTATGGAGCCAAGACATTTAGGTGTTCGCGTGGTATTAACAAAATCATTTGCAAGAATCCATGAAACAAACTTGAAGAAACAAGGAATGTTGGCATTAACATTTGCAGATAAAGCAGATTACGATAAGATCCAAGAAGATGATAGCATTGATGTAACAGGTTTAACTAGCTTCGCGCCAGGCACTCCTTTAACGTTGGTGTTAACACATAAAGACGGATCTACTGATACTATTAAAGCAAACCATACTTACAACCAACAACAAATTGAGTGGTTTAAAGCAGGTGGTGCATTGAACATTATCAGAAAGCAAGTTGCGGGATAGTATTTTTATAGGCTTAATTGAAATTTAAAGCCTATAAAAAGTACACTCTAACGATTTTTAAAAACCCTCTGAAAATTCAGAGGGTTTTTGTTTTATATAACCCTTAACTTATTCTTTAAATGAGTCTCTAAATAAGGACTCATTTTTCCTTAAATTTGAATTATGATAAAAACAGCATTGGTTTCCTTTGGTATGAGCGGAAAAGTCTTTCACGCGCCATTTATTGCAAGCAACCCTCATTTTACATTAGTAGGCAGTTGGGAGCGTTCTTCAAAAAATATTGAAGCAGCCTACCCTGGTACCAAGTCTTATTCTAGTTATGAAGAAATCTTATCAGATGCTTCCATTGATTTAATTGTAGTAAATAGTCCAAACGATTCACATTACACTTACACTAAACAAGCATTGTTAGCAGGCAAACATGTGGTGTGTGAAAAAGCATTTACGATCACAGCAGCGGAAGCACAAGAGCTAGATGATATCGCTAAACAAAAAAGATTGAAATTAGCCGTTTACCACAACAGAAGATACGATGCAGATTTTTTGACCATCCAACAATTAATCAAAGAAGATGCCATTGGAGACTTTTTAGATGTTCAAATTTCTTTTGAAAGATATAGAACAACCTTAAGCCCTAAAAAGCATAAAGAATCAGTAACACCTGGAGCAGGACTCTTATATGACCTAGGCCCTCATTTAGTAGACCAAGCAATACTATTATCAGGTATGCCTTTAGCAGTATTTGCAGATATTAGAATTACTAGAAAAGTAGGTATTGTAGATGATTATTTCCATTTGATTCTGTACTATCCAGGACATCGTATTACCTTAACCAGTGGCATGGTATTTATGACGCAATTAGCTGGCTATAAAATATATGGCACAAAAGGTTGTTTTATTAAAAACAGATCGGATGTGCAAGAAGCAGATTTGATTGCTGGCAAGATACCAGGAGCAGATCATTGGGGTGTTGAATCAAAAGAGGATTATGGTACTTTATATACAGATAATGATGGATTGATTTCACATAGAGTGATTCCAAGTAAGGCTGGTAATTATGGAATCTTTTATGAAAAAATGGCGGATGCAATTTTAAATAATGCCGAAGTGCCTACATCTGCACAGGAAGGAAAAAACATCATTAGAATTTTAGAAGCTGCAAGAAACAGTGCTTTCAATAAAAGAGTGGTTGGATTATAATTGTATAATATGCCGCACCCCTATTTAAAAGAGATTCAAAAAATATTTGTAGCCAATGGTAATCAACTTATTGCTAAAGGAGCAAAAGCTTATTTATTGAATCAGTTTGAATTTTATGGAATTAAAACACCTTTGAGAAGACAACTTTGTAAGGCTTTTTATAAAACGCATCCAATTAAAGATCATACTGAATTAAGCAAGCTTATCAAAGAGTGTTTTAATGAACCTCAAAGAGAATTGCACTATTTTGCTATAGAATTACTTGGACACCATAAAAAAATATGGTCTATCAAAACGATTCCTTTAATTGAATGGATGATTACCCATCAAAGTTGGTGGGATTCAGTAGATAGTACAAACACTCATGTAATTAGTAAGTTTTTTTTATTGCATCCAGAACATATTGATGCGTGTACAAGCAAATGGAATCAATCTAGCAATAAATGGCTGATTAGAATGAGTATTTTATTTCAACTCACTTACAAAACAAAGACCGATACAAATTTATTAAGTAGGTATATTGAGAACAGTCAATTGCACGAAGACTTCTTTGTACGAAAAGCCATTGGATGGGCATTACGCGCGTATGCTTATACCAATAAAAAATGGGTGATTCAGTTTGTAAAGGCACATCCATTATTGAATAATCTTTCCAAGAAAGAAGCATTAAAACATTGTTAATATGAATCATCCAGAATCAAGTTATAGAGCAGCGAAGCGATATCTACAATCATGGATTACCATAAAATCGGAAACCAAGAGTTTCGTATTGATTGTTTTAGGTATATTCTCAGCAAGTTTTGGATTTAAAGGTTTTTTATTAACTAATCATTTTATTGACGGAGGTGTAACAGGTATCTCCTTATTAATTTCAGAAACCACGAAATTTCCTGTTTCAATTTTGATTGTATTGATCAATATTCCGTTTGTGATAATGAGTTATTTTACATTAGGAAAGCATTTTGCCTTTAAAACTGGCTTTGCAATTATTGGTCTAGGACTTTGTTTGGCCATGGTGGAATTTCCCAATATTACGAATGATAAACTATTGGTAGCAGTGTTTGGAGGAATATTTTTGGGAGCCGGAATTGGATTGACAATTCGTGGCGGAGGTGTCATTGACGGAACAGAAGTACTAGCTATTTACTTAAGTAAAAAAATAGGTGTAACAATTGGTGATATAATTATTGTTGTGAATATTTTTATATTTGGATCTGCAGCATTTTTACTTTCAATTGAATCAGCTTTATATTCCCTAATTACTTATTTTGCTGCCTCCAAATTTCTAGATTTTTTGATTGATGGCATTGATGAATATGTTGGCGTAACCATTATTTCATCTCATTCTAAAGAAATTCAAGAAATGATCGTAAATACCATGGGTAGAGGTGTTACAACTTATCAAGGAAAAAAAGGAATTGGCAAAAGAGGTGAAAGAGAAGATATAGATATTATATATACCGTAATTACTAGACTTGAAATGAATAAGTTGAATGTAGAAATTGAGAAAATTACGCCGACAGCTTTTGTGGTAATGAATTCTGTAAAAGATACAAAGGGTGGTATGATTAAAAAGAAAGTACATAAATACTAGAAGTTTCACCTGTAAATAAAAAGAGAGGACTCCGTAAAGGAGCCCTCTCTTTTTATTTATAATTTTTTTTGCTTTTATCTTTCAAAATAAGCGCTTATAAATTACATCTTCTTAGCATCTTCCAAGAACTTTGCTAATCCAATATCTGTTAAAGGATGTTTAAGTAATCCTAAGATAGAATCTAATGGACATGTACAAACATCTGCACCAGCTTCAGCAGCTTTTACAATATGTAAAGCATTTCTAATAGAAGCTGCTAAAATTTGTGTTTGAAAACCTTGTACATCATAGATATGACGGATTTGGCTAATTAATTCCATTCCATCCCAAGAGCTATCATCAATTCTTCCTATAAATGGAGATACATATGTTGCACCTGCTTTGGCAGCTAAAATAGCTTGACCAGCAGAGAATACTAATGTACAGTTTGTACGAATTCCATTATCAGTAAACCATTTAATCGCTTTAATACCATCCTTAATCATAGGTACTTTCACCACAATATTTGGATGAATAGCAGCTAATTTCTTCCCTTCTTCAACCATGGTAGCAAAATCAGTAGACAATACTTCTGCACTAATATCACCATTAACAATTTCACAAATAGCTTTATAATGTGCAGCAATGGCAGCTTCTCCTTTAACACCCACTTGGGCCATTAATGAAGGGTTGGTAGTTACACCGTCTAAGATACCTAGTTCATTGGCTTCTTTGATTTGTGCCAAATTACCAGTGTCGATAAAAAATTTCATATGGGTAGGTTTATAATATGAAAAAAAGTGGCAGGCTACTTACATCGCACCGCTACAACCGCCTATCCTTGCTACATTCCTGTCCTGGGGAGGTTCAGCAGGAGCTGGTCGTGCAAGACCTGCCGCTGCGAAGGTACTAAAAGACAAGTGATTAACCTACCAATTTTGCCTTGAATTTATGGTCGAAAATCCTGCAATCATAGGATACCTAGCACCAGGCGCTGTATAATAAACAAAGATGGTATAACTATTCTCTGTTTCCCAATGATCTCCCTCTGTTTCCTTGTAATCATCCATAGGTATTGGCTTTTCTATATCTCTTAAAATATAGTGGTAACTATAATAACCTTGTTTTAAAAGCATAGTCTTTTCATACACCCCTTTTAAAACATTAAACTGCATTAATGATTCCTTATTCAATTTATTTTGAGTTATATCACCAATTAGGTATAATTTTTCTCCAACGTAGGGTATCCCATTCGGAGGCTTATAGGTAAAATGTACTTTAGCATAATCATTTTGAAATTCACTTTGCAATGATTCTGTATTACTAATAATAAATGCGCCATTTAAATCATTAAAAGTAAAATATGGTGTTTGGGATTTAGAAAAATCAGGTTTTACAATAACCCTAGTCAAGCCATCAACTACATCAATTTGCTGTACCCTATCCGACCTTAATCTTAAGCTTTGCAAATCCAACCACCTTGCCTCATTGCCTCCTGGAAAAACCAAGTCCCTATCACTATTATATTCCATGTTGTTACCTCTAATAAAACTTGGCTCTGTGATTACTTTAGCATCATTTAAACGACGATTTTGTATAACCACCACTTTTATTTGATCAGGTTGAAAAAAAGATAATTGCTTTACATCCAAACTTAACTGAATTTTCTGGTGGGTTCTAGAAATGGCGCCATCAAAAGGCTCTTGAACAGAACCAAAAACACCAACCAGTGAATTCACTACATAAAATCTTCTAGTAAAAATGATTTTGGATGGATCACCATCTTTAAAAACCTTTAGAATATAATTACCGGCTTTTGTTGGCTTACATTGTGGATTGGGAAGATTGAATTGATAATGATAATATGGTTGAAATGCAATGGATGAAATATTGAAAATATTGATCTTATTTTGAGCAAAACCAGTTGTATACTCAAATGGAGTCAATGGAACAGACTGCCATTGATCATCCACTAATTCAATACTGTAAAAATAGTTCTGGTAACTAAAATTAAAATCATCAAAGCTAACCGTCAAAGCTGTAGGATCGTTTAATCCTATGATGGGCAAATCTCTTGGCCTTCCTTCTGGGTGAACCAAGATGGTATGAATGGAACTATCCATGTTTTGATCTGGATTGAATTGTGCAAACAAACTAGTCTGCATTAAAAGAATCCATAAAAAAATCAAGGCCTTTTTCATTCCTATGTATTTAATTGAATACGAAACTAGGCCATATTTCATAATATATAATGATAAATAAGTTAGATTTGAAAAAAAATAAACCATTTGAATACTGCTTTTGAAATAGCAAAAAGAATGAGCTTCCAAAAAAGCAAAAGCAATACCAGTTTTATTGTTAAACTCTCTATTGCTGCAACTTCAATAAGCATAGCAGCCATTATACTTACACTTTCGATTGTCAATGGTTTTCAAGAACAAATTGCACAAAAAGTTTACCAATTTTGGGGTACTGTAAGAATCAATGCTATCAATGGCAATGTGTTAAATGAATCTCCCCAATTAGTAAATGCTATTCAACAATTGCCTGAAATTAAGCAAGTCGAACCTTATGCTACTCAAACAGCGGTAATTGCTTATCAAAAAGAAATGGAAGGCATCATTGTTAAAGGAATTAACAAGGGGCAAGCTATCCCTTTTCTACATATGAGTTCAAATTTGAACCAGTTGTTTATCGAAAAGAGCAATGAAACTGTCTTATCCCAAGAAATTGCCAATAAAATTGGAGCCACTATTGGCTCTGTAGTGAGAGTCAACTTTTTACAAAATGGTAAAGTTCAAGAAAGAAGATTTTTAGTGAAAGGCATATATCACTCAGGAATAGAAGAATACGATGCGGAATTTATTTATATTGATTTAGGCGTTTTGCAATTTTTAAACTCAGGTAGCAGGGAGATAAGTGGCTACAGTATTCATATCAATGAAAACTCAGATCTGCCCAATTTAATTCAAAAAATACAATCGCTTTGTCCTCCAAATACAGTGGCAACAAGCATAGAAGAAGATTACCCGCAAATTTTTGATTGGATAGGAGTACAAACAGTCAATAGAAATGTAGCGGTAACCATTATGTTAATTATCGCTGTAGTGAACTTACTTACCTGCTTATTTATTTTAATCTTGGAAAGGGTACATATGATTGGTACACTGAGCGCAATGGGCGCCAATGAACAGTTTATTAGAAAGGTATTTTTATACCAAGTAAGTTTTATTAATTGGATGGGCATAGCCATAGGATCTGTTATTGGTATTGGCTTATCCCTGCTGCAATACTATACAGGATGGATTCAATTAGACGAGACTGCTTATTTCATGAAAACATTACCAATAAAAATGGTTCCATTACAGATTATAATGGTAATTATTGGAACATTAATGATTAGCTATATCTCCTTCTTGATCCCTACCATTTGGATCAATAAAATAAGCCCTGCTAAGACCATTAGGTTTGATTAATTATTGCCCTTTCCAATGAGATAGTAAAATTCCAGTTGCAACTGCAGCATTTAATGATTCAGCACCCCCAAATTGAGGAATAGCAATAGCATGATCAATTAAAGAAATCAAATCCTCTCTTATACCCTTTGATTCGTTACCAATAATTAAAAACCCTTCTTGCTTAAATGTTGTTTGATAAATAGATGACCCTTTCAAGATGGCACCATACACAGGCAAATCTTGGCTTTTCAATAAACTTGGAATATCATGAACAACTTCTACCCTTACTCTCAGAAAACTACCCATTGTACTTTGAATAACTTTTGGGTTAAATAAGCCTGCAGTATCTTCAGTGACAATAATTTGTTTTCCACCAAACCAATCAAAAGTGCGAATGATCGTACCGAGGTTTCCTGGATCTTGTATGCCATCTAATACCAAAGTGAGGTTGCCTTTGAATGTTAAGGGAGCATTATATTGTTTCTTTTTTACTAAAGCTAGTACTTGATTAGGCTGCTGAAGTAAACTTATTCTTTCTAATTCTTGTTCGGAAACAATGGTTACATGTGGCATGGGTTGACTCCATTGTTTCAACCAGGGCTCTATACAATAAACGGCTTCAAGTTCCCAATCTGAATCTAAAAGTTCTTCTACCAATTTAGGTCCTTCAACGATAAACACAGATTCTTGGGCCCATTGTTTTTTATGGGCAAAAGATTGGATATATTTGAGCTCATTCTTACTAATCATCTTTATGTCGTTACTGAACAATAAAAATATTAGATTCTACTCAAGATATTGCCTATTCGGCCTACTATTTTTATTAAACAGCTGCGCTGACCTCAAAAAGGCCATCGTGCATGATTATCCAAAAGAAACTCCTTTTGTTTACAAAAACGAAATCATTATTGAAGGACAACAAAGTAAACAATTCCAAAAAGAAATGAAATTTGCTTTAGAGGAATATTGGGATGATAGTTTAAAAGCAAACTATATCAGACAATTTGGTTTTTTTAAAACCCTCTTACAGCCGGTCGAATTTCATGCTGATAGAATTCCAAGATCTATCAACTACATGCAAGCTTATTTAGCTTCCGAAGGTTACAATAATGCCATTATTACACCTCATTACTTTATCGATACAATAAAAAATGAATACCGAACAACCGTTCAAATGAAGGTGAATTTGCAATTAAAAACAATTATTGATTCTGTATTTTATGAACTATCAGACCCTAATTTACAAAAAATTGCAAAAGCCAATTTAGCACAATCCTTTTTGAAAAAAGGGAATACCTACTCAAATCAAATCATCAATAATGAACTAGATAGATTGGTTGAGTTATTTCGAAATAATGGATATTACAATTTTACTAAGGAAAAAATATTTGCAGAAATTGATACCCTAGATCCTTCATTAATGGAGGTTAATTTGGATCCCTTGCTTCAGATGGATCAAGTGATTTCAGCCAATCAGCTCAATTTATCGAATCCAAAATGGAAAATAAGTATTCAATTAAGAAATACAAATAGTAATTCAAATAAAGTATATCCGGTAGGAAAGCAATTATTTTATAGTGACTTAAGTATGAATGACAATCCAGACTCTGTAATAACTCAAATTAGTCCAAATACAATTGAATACAAATCCATTGTACATCTCTATAAAAAACCCCTCTTTAAAACAAGCATTTTTGAAGAACAATCTTTTATCAAAGTTGGAGAGCCTTATAATGAAGCAAAATTTTTTCAAACTTTAAATAACTTTAGTGGCTTAGGGGCATGGCAGCAAATTGACTCAAGAACTAACATAAAAAATGATAGCGTTTATTTACATTACTTGTTAGTTCCAAGCTTAAGAAGAAGTATTAGCGCAGACATTGAGGGTAGTAAAAACTCTGCTCAGCTAGGTGGAGGTAATTTACTGGGACTTTCAACTAGTTTAACTTATAGAGATAAAAATGTTGCAAAAAAATCTATACCAAGTATTACAAGCTTTAGAACAGGAGTAGAATTAAATTTAAATAATATTAGAGATCAATTTGCTCAAACTTTATTATTTAATGTTGGACACACTTATAGTTTTCCTAATATTTTGATTCCTTTTTTTAAACATCAACACGCAAGAAAATACGCTACTAAATCTAATTTCTTATTGAACGGTTCAAGTATTAACAGATTAGAATATTACCAATTAAAATCTTTTACAACCAGTTGGGGGTATGAATGGAAAAGTGTTAACAATACCTCAGAAAAGAATTTCATCTATAAACCAATCAATATAGAAATTTATCAATTAAATAAATTTGCAAAACTGGATGATTTACTTTTTCTTAACCCTTTCTTAAGATCTTCGTTTAATGACGGGAATGTAATGAGTCAAACATTTACCTTCACACATGCAGCCCCTTCCAAAAAATTCTCTAACCAATTCAATTTTATCAAGATTGGTATAGAAGAAGCTGGCGCAATAACCAACTTAATTCCATCACTCAATAAAAATATTTATACTTATATCAAAGCCGAAATAGAATTGCGTAAATCTATTAAGTCTTCCTATTCAGAATGGGCTTTTAGATTGATGGGAGGCTATGGAAATAATTATAGTAAAGATAAAAGACTGGGTGGGGCTCTACCTTTCTTCAAGCAATTTACTGCAGGTGGACCTTATAGTATGCGAGCTTGGGGTTTAAGACAATTGGGCTTGGGAAGTTCCAATTTTTACGACACAAGTACCGCCAATGTTAATTTTGATCGTTTTGGCGATGTTCAATTAGAAGCTAATATTGAATATAGATTTAACTTATTTCAATGGGGATCTTATAAATTAGGTAGTGCGCTCTTTGCAGATATGGGTAATATCTGGAATGCTAGAGATACGGATTCAGATGCAAAGGCCGGATTTAAATTTAATAGATTGTATCAAGATCTTGCCATTGGTGTAGGTACTGGATTAAGATTCGACTTTAATTATTTTATTGTCAGAATTGATTATGCTTTAAAAATGAAAGATCCTACAAGAACAACCAATAATGGATGGTTAGATCTCAGAAACATGCAATGGTCTGAGATAAAGAAAAATAATCTTAAGGTAAATAATTATGCTTGGCAATTTGGTATTGGATTACCCTTCTAAAAAGTCATTAGCCAACAATTGCTCAATGTCTTTTTGCAAATTTTCCCATTGCATTGCATCGTCCACATTAAACGCTCCAATCTTTGTTCTTCTAAGTGCACTCATATATGCACCTACACCTAGTGCATCTCCAAAATCTTTAACCAAGCTTCTTATATAAGTACCCGTAGAACACACCACTTTAAAATCTATTTGAGGTAATTGAATATGAGTGATCTCAAAACTTTCAATAGTAATGGGCCTTGGATCTACTTTTACTTCTATTCCCTGTCTTGCTGATTCATACAATCTTTTCCCATCTTTTTTAATGGCAGAATGTTGAGGAGGCATTTGTAATATATCCCCAACAAATTGTTTTGTAGCATCCTTAATTTGTTCTTCTGTAATATGATCAATAGATTGGAAATTTTCAGGCTCAGATTCTAAATCATAGGTAGGAGTTGTCGCACCTATTACCATCGAGCCAGTATACTCTTTGGTCATGCCCATATAGGTGTTGATTTGCTTGGTGAATTTTCCTGTACAAATAATTAACAAACCTGTAGCTAAGGGATCTAAAGTACCTGCATGTCCAACTTTGGCGACCTTGGTTAAGTGACGTACTTTCTGCACCATATTAAATGAAGTCCATCCAATGGGCTTATCTAATAACAAAACCTTCCCTTCCAAAAAAGGTGTTAAAGCAGCTGGTATTGGTTTTTGTTTTAGGCCCATTCTGGCAACACATTAATAAGCTCTTGCAAACAATACTCTTTGTGAAGAAGGATTGCCCGTTAAAATACACTTACCTGCTTCTTGTGTATTATTCAATGGAATACAACGAATAGTAGCTTTAGTTAATTCTTTAATTTTATCCTCTGACTCAGCACTGCCATCCCAATGTGCAGAAACAAATCCAGCCTTTGTATCTAAGATTTGAACAAACTCATCCCAAGTGTCTGCCTTGGTGATATGTTCATCTCTATATTGCTTGGCTCTTTCAAATAAATTGGTTTGAATGGCTTCCAATAACGCACTTACGGTATTGGTTAATCCATCCATTGAAACGGAAGATTTTTCTTTGGTATCTCTTCTTGCTATCTCCACTTGGTTATTCTCTAAATCTCTTGCACCAATAGCAATTCTTACTGGCACACCCTTCAATTCATATTCTGCAAACTTCCATCCTGGTCTTTGATTATCTGAATCATCATATTTTACTCTAATTCCAGCTGCTTTGAATGATTGCATGAATTCTTTTACTTTAACATCAATCAAAGCTTTTTGCTCTTCTCCTTTATAAATAGGAACAATCACTACTTGTAATGGTGCAATCTTTGGTGGTAAAACTAAACCTTGATCATCACTATGCGTCATGACCAATCCTCCGATTAATCTTGTACTCACACCCCAACTAGTTGCCCAAACATAATCTAATTGATTACTCTTATCACTGAACTTTACATCAAATGCTTTTGCAAAATTTTGACCTAAGAAATGAGAAGTACCTGCCTGTAATGCTTTACCATCTTGCATTAAAGCTTCAATACAATAAGTATCTTCTGCACCAGCAAATCTTTCATTAGGTGTTTTCACTCCTTTGATCACTGGCATCGCCATCCAATTCTCTGCAAAATCTGCATATAAGTCCAAGATCATTTTTGTTTCTTCAATAGCTTCTTCTTTGGTAGCATGCGCAGTATGACCTTCCTGCCATAAAAATTCTGCTGTTCTTAAAAACAATCTTGTTCTCATTTCCCATCTCACCACATTGGCCCATTGATTCACTAAAATGGGCAAATCCCTGTATGACTGAATCCATGTTTTATAGGTATTCCATATGATCGCTTCACTGGTAGGACGAACAATTAATTCTTCTTCCAATTTTGCTTCAGGATCCACCATCAATTTTCCTTTATTATTGGGATCTGTTTTTAAACGATAATGGGTTACAATCGCACATTCTTTTGCAAAACCTTCTGCGTTCTTTTCTTCGGCCTCAAACAAAGACTTAGGAACAAACAATGGAAAATAGGCGTTCTGATGTCCTGTGTCTTTAAACATTTTGTCTAATGTTTGTTGCATATTTTCCCATAATGCATAACCATATGGCTTGATTACCATACAACCTCTTACTGCGCTATAATCTGCCAAATCACCTTTAATAATTAGGTCATTGTACCATTGAGAATAGTCTTGTGCTCTTGTCATTAATTCCTTTGCCATAATTGATAAAATATTAACATTTTTAGTAGTAACAATTCATCTACGAAAAACGCTCTATATATTAAACTTTTGTACCTTTAGGTTGTCAAAAGTATGCTAAATCAGGGGCATATTAAAACCAAAAAATATCGTAACATGAAAAATCTAAAAACTAACATCCATTTTGGCATCTTAAGCTTTGGCTTATTGGCATTTAGTTTATTGCAAACAAGCTGTACAAGTTTACAACAAACTACTGCGAGCATTGCAAAAGATGACTTATACGATACCCCAACAAGAGAAGTATCCAATGAGGTTGAAGTAAATACAAATACTGCACAAGAAGAAAATTATCAAGAATACCAAAACTATCAAGACGATCGTTTTTTAAGATTAAAAGTAGCTAACAGAAATAGATGGAATACCATTGACGATTTTGGCTACTGGAATAACCCAAGCTATAGAATGAGTTTGGCAATGGGTTATGGTATGGGAATTGGTGGATGGGGTTTTGGAAATATTGGTTGGGGATGGGATCCATGGTTCGGTGGATGGGGAGGTGGATTTGGCGGTTGGGGCGGTGGATTCGGTGGATGGGGAGGTTTTGGTGGCTGGGGTGGTTTCGGTGGATGGGGATGGAACCCCTATTTTGCTGGTTACTGGAATCCATATGGACCAATATTTAACGGAGGTGGCATCGGTTTCCCAAATAATGTGGTAAGATTCAGAGAGCGAATTCCAATGCAGCCAAGTAGAACCAATCTTGCAGGTTACAATAACAATAATAGAAGTTTTAATGGCAGTAGCTTTAGACCAAATACGAATTTGAATAGTGGAAGGTCAAGAAATATCAATAGCGCTACTGTAAACAACAATAATTTTGGAAGTTTAATGAGAAGAGCCGTGAGTAGCAATGCTGCTTACAATAACAGAACAAATAATGCTAATTCACTAGAAAGACCTTCTCGTTTTTCTAACAACAATAACTTTAATTCAGCTCCAGTTAGATCCAATAGCAGCCCAAGTTTCAATGGTGGCGGAGGCGGAGGTGGCTTTAGTGGTGGAAGTAGTGGCGGAGGTAATTTTGTTGGAGGCGGTAGAAGAGGTGGCGGAGGTCGCTAACCTATCTTTTGATAAAAGCAATTGTTTAAATAAATCATTATGAAGAAATTTTTATTCTTGGTATCATTGAGTGTGGCAACACAAATAAGTGCTCAAACTCCAGAAGATGCATTAAGATATTCTTGGCTTACGCCAAATGGAACACCTAGGAGTAATGCATTAGGTGGTGCAATGGGTTCTTTAGGAGGAGACTTATCTGCAACAAGTATTAACCCAGCTGGCTTAGGATTATATAAAACAAACGAGTTCTATATCTCCCCAAACTTTAATTCTAACAAAAATCAATTTAACTATTTTGGTAACAAAACTAGTATTGATAATAATAACATGAATTTAGGAATTGCTGGTGTAGTATTCGCTGATGAAAATAGAAGAAATAAATATAAGAAGAATAATTTCTCTATAAGTTATACTAAGCTGGCAGATTATAACAATAGCTTTAGCTTTAAGGGGCAGAATAACTTTAGCAGTTATTTGGAAAAATTTGCAGATCAATTGTATTATGATGGCGCGAACTTAACTCAAGCACAACAAAATTATATCTACGGAAGTTCTTTAGCCTATTTATCAAAATTGGTAGTACCTATATTTGATAATAATAAAGATGTGACAGATTATCAAGCGATTGCCAAGGGAAATGTAAATCAGTTTTATGATGCAACTACCACAGGAAGTTATAATGAAATGAGTTTTACCTGGGCAAGTAATACGCAAGATAAATTGTATCTAGGAGGATCAATTGTATTGCCAATGATTAACTATAGTAGCTCTCTAAACTATACGGAATCTTATTCTTCCAATAACCAAGGAATTTTTGATTTTTTTGAAAATTACAGTTCAAAAGGTTTTGGTATTGGTGCAAAGTTGGGATTAATTTACAAGCCTGAGCCATTTTTTAGAATGGGTTTAACGGTTCATACGCCACAACTCATCAGCTTCAGCGATGCTGTAAATGCTTCTATGTATAGTAACGAATTCCCGGATGGTATCAGCTCAGGAGATTTAAGAAATGAATTTACTGATAATTTTTACCCAAGATTTAGCACTTATAATTTACGTACTCCTTCAAAAGCTATCTTAAGTGGTAGTTACTTTTTTGCTAGTCCAAGTAAACCAAC
>JACCDO010966324.1_pt1 | contig 21591 bp, 27 predicted proteins | sample 7446101 | NCBI WGS metagenome assembly JACCDO01 (sample SAMN15323440, study PRJNA562643) | freshwater metagenome | isolation source: river surface water | place: USA:Blue River Watershed | collected 2017-08-16
AAAAAGTGCGGTCTGGATGCAAAGTGGTTCACCCCAAAAACGTGTCCCAAAAAGTCTTAGGAAGAAACGTCTCACCAAGGAGTAAAAGAAAAATGGAGGCGGTGAGAAAGTATCACAATGCGGTCAAACGAACTCTCATCCAAAGCGTAACGCAAAAAGGTCACTATGTTTTGGATGTGGGCTGTGGGTTTGGTGGAGACATTCAAAAGTGGCACAAGTGTGGAGCGGTTCTCTTTGCAGGTGACCCGAGTAAAGAGGCACTCAAGGAAGCACAGAGTCGAGCGGCGTCTATGAAGATTCCTGTAACCTTTTTTGAGGGTGACATACTCGCGAGTCCCGAGAGACCTTTCGACGTGATTTGTTACAACTTTTCACTGCATTACATCTTTCAATCCAAGGACCTCTTTTTCAAAAGTATCCAGGCGATTCGTCAGAGACTTCGAAAGGGGTGCAAACTCGTGGGTATCATTCCGGACTCGCAAAGTTTATTAATGTCGATGCCCTTTCGTGACACCATGGGAAACATGATTGAAAAATCTGGACCTCTCACTGGGTACGGAAACTTTGGAGAAAAGATTGTGGTGGAACTGGTGGACACGCCGTTTTACAAGAGTGGAGCAAAGATGGAGCCGTTAGCGTACAAGGACCTTTTAGTGACACATCTCGAAGACCTAGGACTTACATTAGAATATTGGAAACCCTTAGACGCGTCCTTGAGTCCACTCTCAGGACTGTATAGTATGTTTATTTTTGTGTGTAATTAATAACAATGGGACCTTTTGTTTTCGTGGTTCTTTTAATACTTGCCGTCTTAGCTATCTGGTCCACCCGTGAACCACCAGTGTTCACAAAAGTCAAAAAACTTTATGCAGAGTTTAGAGAGCACATTAAAGGAAACCTCGCGGTTCCAGAAAAGTTTCGAGTCCTCAAGAGGGAAATTTTGCTCATAGGATACCTGAAGAAGAAGAAGGAGCTCGGGTACAACACGAATAAAGGGTACGAAATTTGTTTGTGTCTTGATGGCACTCCGAACCAAGTGTTTCACGTGCTTCTTCACGAGCTCGCTCATTCCACGGTGAAGGAGTACGACCACAATGACACCTTTTGGAAAAACTTTAAAGAACTCAGGGACTTGGCAGCAGGCTGGGGTCTTTATCAGCCGATTACTTCTTCAGAATCCTTTTGTGGAAAGTCAATCAAGGATTAAACTTTTTCTCGGCACACTATAAATGGTTGCTGCTATTCCCGGAAGTTATGTCGCAAAAGGTATTGCCATGTGGATAGCCACGATGTTGCCGACTCTCATGACCCTCGTGACGCACAATTTCACGATTAACATCATCTTGCTCGTGGTCATCTTTCCCCTGATGCTCTCGTACTTTTCAAAGATGGCAATCTTCGCCTCCATCAAAACCTCCGTGATTGGAATTGCAGCCGGTGCCACCTTTTTCATAATCTACGGTCTCTCCTTGGCGTTTCCAAAGGTTCAGAGTGCAATGTCTGACCCAGGACAGAATCGGTTAACCACCTTTATGGTCATGGCGCTCATAGCAACCGTGTTTGCGGCTTCTATGGGTGCCGCTTCGGCAATGGTACCAATGTACACAGTCGTGAATAACACGTCACAAAATATCATGAACAACATCAGTTAATGCTTCATGAGCATTCGCTGAGCAAAATAAAAGATGATTGCGGCGATGAGACCAGTCGCAATGAGTCCACTCGTGCTGCGAGTTCCATCAACCATAAACTGAGGAACAGCGCTGAGCAGCTTCTCCTGAACCGGGTTCGAGAACGCCAGAATGGCGCAAACACCGGCAATCAGAGCCTGATACTGCTCATCGGTAATCCCCATGGGGTTCTTGCTCGCGGTCGGGGCCTTTTGGCTAGCTGCAGCCGCCGGGGCCTGGGCCATCATCGGCTGTTGCTGCTGCATCATCATAGGCTGGTGGTCCATCATCATATCGGCGGGTCCCATAACGTCAGCAATCGGTGTAGAGTCCATTTGCTGTTTGACTATATTTTTTTCAGGGGGCTTTTGCGCCGGAGTTGCCACGGGGTCCGAAAAAGTCACGCTGGGTTTTTTCTGGACCGGTGGGGTCAAAGGGACCATTCCAGAATCTCCCATGTCGTTTAAATTTAGAGTATCCATTTGCTATTGTGAGTGTTTTAATTTAGAATAATTTAACGCCACCCTTTCGAATCACGTGAAAAAATGTGAGAATAGAGAGAATCGCACCGACCATCATGAGCCACGCGAGAATGTTGCAGTGACCCACGATGGCACAATTGACAGAGTACGCCTGAAGGAGGAGCGTCACCATGATTGAGATGCCGAGCTGAACTTCACCCTTGAAGGCCAAGAGGAACCCGGCGACCACGCCTGTGATTGCTGTGAGAAAAGCCGGGAGAGCCATCTCGATGCCAGCCACTGTGACTGTCCTGTTTGCCATTATGCTATTCACTTCGAAAATTTATTAAAAACGAGAGTGGATGTGTTGAGAATCGCCACGATTGCGAGGGTCCACGCCCACACATTGCAGTGACCCACGACTGCGCAATTTATCGAGTATGACTGAAGCAAAAGCAAAAGCATAAAGACGATGCCAACCTCCTTGCTTCCCGTGAAGAGAGAGGCGAGACCGAGAACAATGCCGGTTGCGGCCGTGATAAAAGCCGGGAGAGTCACCTGGAGACTTCCTACTGTGATGATTCGATCGGCAGAGAGATTCATTGTACTTTTTAGTGAGATAAAAATATGTCACCCTAAGAGTACAAGAGAAATGCCAATCTTTTCGATTGAGGGTAACATAGGTTCAGGCAAGTCCACGCTCATCGAAAAAATTAAACATGCGTCCCCTGAAATACTTTTGGTTCCAGAACCGGTGGACGCGTGGGGCACATTCAAGGACCCGGTCACAGGTGAGACTATTCTAGAAAAATATTACAAGAATCAGGAGCGCTGGGCATTCACTTTTCAAATGATGGCTTTCATCACTCGTGTCTCACAACTCAAAAAAATTAACCGCAACGTCATCACGGTGATTGAGAGGTCCGTGTTCACCGACAGAGAAGTTTTCGCCAAGATGCTTCACGATGCCGGAAAAATTCACGACATTGAGTACGACATTTATCTCAAGTGGTTCGACGAACTCGTCGGGGACCTCAAGATTGACGGGGTCATTCACGTGAACACCTCTCCAAAAGTTTGTGAGGAACGAATCGCAAAAAGGTCCCGACAAGGTGAGTCAAACATCTCATTAGAGTACCTCGAGGATTGTGGAAGGTACCACGACGAGTGGCTCAAGGACCACCCGTGCAAGTTGGTTCTCGACGGTGACACCATGACACCGAGCGACATGGTCACGGAATCCATCACTTTCTTTTTACTACAGTCATTGAAGAATTCTTTTTCGCGTTCCTAGGGTCTCCGGCTTGCTCAGTCTCGTGATTGGGATTGTAGTGCTTTCGGTGGTAATTCCACATGGCGTCGGAACCGATTCTAAAATTTTTGTGGAGCGAAGCCTTGTACCAAAAAACACAATCTTGAATTCGATTACTCTTTGAAGTGTTGTCGAGGACCAGACACTCGTAATTTTCCGTGCAGGAATCCATCACCTGATTGAACATGTGAAATGTCGGAAAAATTCCAAAAAAGGATTTGTAAAGTTTTTCACGATTTTGAATCACATTTTCACGAAGGATAAAGACGTAATCCACGTTGGCTCGAAGGTCAGGAGTCAGGTCCATGCAATACTGCATCGTGAGCATAAAGAAGAGTTTCCAGTGTCGACCGTTCATGAAACACTGTCTGATGCACGTGTCCTTCATAAACTTTCTGTCGTACATGCAGTCGTCTAAAAGTATAAAAGCATTTTGGGCTCGTGAATCATACTTGGCCAACTGAGCTTTTTGGCGCGCGAGGACTTTTTCAATAACCTCTTTATCGTAGTCACTGTGAATGAAAATGTCAGGGACGAAGGATTTGTAGTGGTGGTTTCCTTCCTCCGTGGCTGACATGACTATTCCAGAAGGCAAGTGTCTCTTGTGGTACAAAATATCCGTCACGAGACAGCTCTTTCCCGTGCCTCTCTTTCCGATAAAAACACAAACTTTATCATCGGCCATGGTTTCTGGCCTGAACTTTCTCAGGGCTAGAGTCGAGCTCATATTACGATATCAAGTGAAAAAGCTCTTTGAAATTTCTCGCAAAGTACTTTAGAGGATGGCGAGCGGAAGAGTCCAGCTTGCGGCCGTTGGAATCCAGGATAACTTTACAGTCAACCAACCTTCATTCACGTACTTTCAAAAGGTTTACAAAAAACACACGAAATTTGCCCTGGAGACAATCGACAATCCATTTGACGGTCCGCAAACATTCGGTTCCATCGTGAATTGTGTGGTGCCACGAAGAGGCGACCTCATTCACGCGGCTCACCTGAGGCTCGAAGTTTCAAATCTTTATAGTCCCTCTTTTCCAACTTCCAACTTGGGGTACACGGATTCAATAGGCCACGCAATAGTGGACTGGGCCGAACTTTTAATCGGAGGACAAATCGTCGAGCGAATCACGGGTGAATACATGGAAATGTACACGGACCTTTACATCAGCAAGTCGCAGCAACCAGCTTTCAAGTACCTCGTGGGAAAAACTTTATCCGTGAATGGTCTTGGAAAAGCTCCAGCAGTGAGCACGTACATTGTTCCGTTGCCTTTTTTCTTTCACAGAAATGACCACCTGAATATTCCAATCACGGCCATCAACAAACAAGAAGTTGAATTTCGAATTCAATTCAAACCTCTCAGTGACCTCGTGGTTTTCTCAGACACCGGACTCCCTGGGCCACCGGATGTCCAAGGGACCATCACAAAAGTTTCACTCCCAATCGAGTACGTCTTTTTATCTGACGAAGAAGCTCAGTACATGGCGCAGAGGTCTCTCGACTACCTCATCACACAAGTGCAACTCTCGAGGTACACAATTCCACCCGGAGAAACAATTTCAAAATTGTTGCTCCAATTTATAAATCCCGTTCGTGAACTTTATTTCGTCATTCAAAATTCAAACAATCAAAATGACACTTTTAATTTCAAGACCCCAGATGGCGGTGACCAACTCGTGAGCGTCCAACTCGACTTTAATGCCGAGACGAGGATTTCACCGGACGTGGCGACTCCACCGTACCTCAGGATTCTTCAGCCACTCGAGTGTCACACCAAATTTCCAGACAGATTCTTTTACGTGTACAGCTTTGCACTTCGTCCGGAGAATCCCGACCCGAGCGGTCAGGTGAACATGAGTCGCATTCTCACAAAACTTCTCACGGTGACGAGCGTCCCATCGGACGTCCCAAGAGAAATTCGGGTCTACGCCGTGAGTTACAATGTCCTCAGGGTCTGCGGAGGTCTCGCAGGAGTTATTTTCAACAGTACGTCATACTAGAATGGAAGCCTTTTTAAAGAGTGCTATTGATATCGTGACCCCGGTCCTTGAGAGCTCCATGATTTTGGCGGCTCACTACACGAAATCGTGCGGACGAAACACGGTCACGGCACAGGACGTCAAGTACTGCATGCGGTTCTGCGCCCGTGAACTCGTCGGAAAGCACATCGGGACTTTGTTCCCAGAACTTCAGGAGTCGGATTCCGAAGAATTGTCCGACGTCGAAGAGGTGGATGAGGACGAGGAACCTTTCACGAGGTACGAGGGCGCGGACCCTCAGCTCATCGCCGTGAACAGAGCGTATGACACGTGGAACGAGTGGGAACCAACAAACCCCATTGAAAAATTGCTTAAAAATGCTGTCGATAGTCAGTAATGGAGTCAGAGGACCCAAAGGGTCGACCGATTCTACAGAAGGACCTGGCCACAGTCGAGTCAGACGAAGAGGACTCCTCAGACGACGATGATCCGTCAGGATACATTGTGTACCGTCTTCAGATTAAAAAGGTTTACAAAACTATTTTATCAGAAGAGGAGCTCATAGATTAAATTCTTGGCAACAATTATAAAATGGAGATGCTCAAGTCTATCGGCGTTCAGCTCGAAACCCAGTCCCTCAACTCTGTCGTTGCCGGTTTTAGTTTTGCCTCGGCCATCGCTTGGATGGACCTCGTCAGGTGGATGATTTCCGTCCTCATCAAGGTGCCCAAGAATGGCGGCGCTTACTTTGCCCTCACGGCGGTCTTCACGACGCTCTTGTCCATTATCATTTACATTCTGCTCTCAGCCGTGTCTAAGACGGTGGTAAAGCCCCCGCCCCCGGTGTACGCGGTGACCGCGCATTAGACAGGAGGACCCACAGTCCCAGGAAGAGCACAGCGGCAATTATGATGTACAAGTAATTGTTTGAAAGTCTCGTCGGCTCCATGTCTTCCTCCACCTCGACAGGAGGTGGCAACGCATCGACTTCTTCAGGAACTTCGTACACCTTGTTGAATCGGTCCGTTTCACAAACAATATCAAACTTGAGCATATGATTTCGTGACCCAAAATCATATGGTACCAGTTTTGTCCCGTTGTTCCAGTACATTCGAATTCGAATATCGTTGACGTTGAGACTAGGCACGTTATACGAAATGGATGCATCCGTCTGATTGTAAATCTTCGTGTCACCGAGATTTCCCAAGACTATTCGCCCAATGTACTGAGGTGGAATTTGAGGAAGTGATTGAGAAAGTCCAGATTGTCCTCCAAAAGTAAAAGTCCCTCCGTTCACAACCACGTCTTTATCCAAGTCGTCCCCTCCAATCGTGAGTCGAAGAAAAATGCTCGAAGGTCCGTGCAAATTTATTTTTCCAGAAGTCACCGAAGTTCCAGAGACATCCACGCCCGTGAACCCGAGAACCTCTGCGGGAGAGTTTCCCCACGGGAATCCGAGGGTGAATGTGCTCGGTCCCGAAAAGGTTAACGTGTTTGTGAGAGAACTGAATGTCACGGAGGTCACCCCTGTTCCGCTCAGGGCCGTGGCAACAGCCGACGCCAAGTCTGTTCCATTCGTGTACGTTCCGACTGGAATGAGTTTCGGCGTTCCATTCACGGTGATTGTTTGATTGCTGGGTCCAATGAGACTTTGGCAATTCGGTATACGAGCAGCGGTCAGAGTAATCTTGGTGACTCCATAGAGCCGTTTGTTTAGTCGGACCGTGTAATCGTTTGGTGTTGGGTACACACTCGGGTCTCGTTCGCTGCTATCCACGTCTATGCTTATGGTTTTCATACCCTAGCGTTTACACAGATAAAGTATGAGCCAAGGGATTCGCGGCGAGCTGATTCTTTGCTGTATTGAGGACTGTAGTCGTGGCCCTCGGGTTTATGTTTCCTTTATTCACGTTATTTTGCTGAAACATAGGAGCCACGTAGTGCTGAAACATTGCACCGGTTGGTCCACCAGCCATGATTTGCTGTGGAAAGTACGACTGCTTGAATGAAGTTATTTGACCATTCTGGTTCACTGGACTCGCTCGAACGTTCATGCGACCGGCGTTGCCCATCCTGTCCTTTTGGCCCCTCTTGTCCGCCACGCGAATGTCAGTCGGTGCATTTTCGTAACCACCGACAAAGCTGTGAATACCTGGGGTTGGATTGTCAAAGTGCTGAAACTGTTCGTTGTTGAGGTCAGCCTTGTTCCTCGTGGGGTCCTGAGCCAATGTGCCACCGAGAATAAACTTTTTGGCGGGAGCGGTGCTGAGTCCGTCGTTTCGAAGACCGGTTTCTGACCGATTGGTGGTCCTGAATCCCTTTTCGTACTTTTGACGGACTTCGACTCCCGTGAGAGCGCCGCCTTGGCCTTGAGCACGTGACCGAACAGGCGCGTAACGCTCTGGCAAATACGTGGTTTTTTCGGGACGATTCTGTGAAAACAAGCCAAAGGTTCCTGTGGTTGGAGCGGCTCCACCTGAAATTGTTCCGTTTCTGGGACCTGGTCGTCCTGGTAATTGCGTGAGTTTGTAGGCTCCGACGTTGTTCGGCATCGGTCGAAAGAGCTGCTGGTAGCCACCCTGTGCAGGAACGTTCGGGTCGAGACCGAGACCAGGACCCACCATAACCTTTTCGGATGGAGCCAAGTTGTTCATTTGTCCGGAGACCCACGGGCGGTCCCGAAAGTCTTGCACCGGCATTCCATTCACAAACGTGACTTGAGCAATGTCACCGAAACTCGGTTGCTCCATCTTTGACCTCGATGTCGTGCCAAAGGAACCGAGACCGGGGTCGGCTGGAATCGTTCCTGTGTAATTGTTTAAAATAACATCCCGAGTCTCTGAAGTTTCTTGGACCGTCACTTTGTTCTCAGTCGCGTCCGGGACTTCGGGTGCTGAACTCAGTTTTTTACCAGCCACCGCGAGGGCTATAATCGCTAAAATAGATAGTGGGTCAGCCATCCGCTTATAGTATGAATACAATTTATTTACTGTAGCTCTGCATAAAGCCGGCGTTGCGAATTTCGGCCCTGGTGCTCGCCGGCTCGTAACTCATGGTCCTCACGGGTCCCATGCAAGAGACGTTTTGCCACGGGAATGTGTTTCGCTCCAGTGTCTCGACGTACGTCTTTTTGAACTGCGTGGTCAACTGAGGCCTGAGTTCGTCTGCGACATCCACGAGCTCGCTTGGGGCACCCTTTCCAGCCATGTAAGGGGCCGTGCCGTACAACATGGTTTGTGGTCGAGAACCAAGATTGAGTGAACTCGGCTTTGCGTACTCGAAGACAAAGTCATTGGCGCATTGTTTTGGAATAACCTGAGCGTCAATCTGCGTCAAACCGGGCTGAAGCTGATACGCCATTTTATATAGTACTTTAAGAAATTTAATGTATCCTTGGTGCGCCTTCTGGTCCCAGACCAGCAAAGGCTTCCAACTGGGCTCCACGAAGATTCGGGTCGCACTTTGACGGGTCCTCACGGCAGCTCGGTGCTCCCTTTTTTCCGTAGAGCCACTCCGCGAAACCAGTCTGGTCACCGGGTATCGTGCTCACGGCCGTGGGAACAAACTGCCTCGCGAGACCATTCTGTTGGTACTTGGGCCACGGGGACCTCGACCTTCCCATGTCGTACGTAATATTGTTTGTGAACACGGACTTTATCTGGTTTCGCACAGTTCCAGCATCGCACGCTGGGGCTCTATTCGGCTTGTCGATGTAATCAGACAGCAAAACGTTCCCCATGGGATTGTCGAACGTCGGACGCTCGCACGTTTGCGGCGGAGCCTCTGTGGAGTTTGTGACCACCGCGGTCGGACGGGCCTCGGGGACCTTTATCATTTTTTTCGAATACAAGACATACATCACAGCCAGGACCATTGCCGCTAAAATAAAGACTCGTGCGTCCCTCTTTATGAGGTACAAAATGCTGCACCCATAAATCACGAAACGTGAAGACGCGTTTATTCTCTCAGCCGGGTCTTGCTCTGATGTTGGCCAAAACTTGAAAATTTCATCAGCCCTGAAAAGCTCCATTGGGTCGTTGAACCAAACACTCATTATTAGTATCCTAGTTTTTATTCTTCATGAGTCCTCCGAATAATCCAGCCATGCTCGACATGAGCGCCTTTTCATCCAGACCGCCGTTTCCATTCTGCATTCCGTCTGCGCACTGTTTTGCGACATTCTCAATCATATCGAGCGTCTCCTTTGGAATGGACGTGATTGTGGTGCCGAGCATGTACAGCGTCTGGAGGTACTGCCAAATTGCATCCTTGGTTCCCTGGGACAATTGGTCGTTCCAGTGCGTTTGAAGATTCAGGTCCGAGATGATTTCTGGTGGATTCTCCAAAAAGAAGCGCTCATCCTTTGTCATGATGTAATTCGCGTGAGGCTGCGTGTGCTTCACAAACTCCTTGACACACTTTTTTGGCTTTACTGAACGGGTCAAGTCAAAAAGTGCCTGATACTTTTTGATAGCCTTTTCCTCTGGAAACGTCTCCGAGAGCTCACTGAGGAACCTCTCCATCATATCGTTAAATGCAGTCACAGAGGCCATTTTAAACTCTGGGAATATATTCTTTAACCTAAAAAGGCTCAACCGAAATCTTTTCACGGGCTCCTGCTCCTGATGAAACGATAAAGTACACGAGGATGGCCACGAGAGTCGCCGGCTTGGCGTAAGCACTCGTGGTGGGTTGCCCCTCGTTATTCATCTTCGCCTTGACAAAGACGTATGCGGCTGTGACTGCTGCTGCGAAAAGGGCGGCACCAACTGGTTCTTTCAAATACTCACTGATGTCCATTAGTAGTACCTGAGGTTTTTTGTTCCGGTGCATCGTCAAAGAGATTTTCGGACTCACCTGGTGGAGCTGACACCGGAACCTGCTTTATTTCGTCACTGGTCATAGGGAGGTTCTGGAGCAAAGGAACCTTGGAGTTTGGGTCTTCTGGGGCCGGTGGTGGCTCCTCCGTGGTCGCTGGAGGCTCTTCTAGGGCCTGAGGAGCCTCTGGTTCCGCTGGAGGCTCTGGGGTTTCGTCAATTTCAGGGTCCTCCGTGTCTTCATTCTCTGGAGTCTCATCCGTGTTCAGGTCCACCTGATTTCCAGACTGTGACATGTAGGTGCTCAAAATGTGCTGCACGGGGAGGAGCTCTTGAATCGTCACCTCGATGGCTGTCGTGAACCTCGAGGCGAGCTTCTGGTCCCTCTCAAACTCGCTGATTTCATCGTGAAATATGTAAGGGTCCTTGTAGAGGTCCTTGGCCGCGTTGATGTAACACGTGTGAATGAAGAGCGTGTTGGCCGGGAGCTTTATCGAAATCTTTTTGGACTCGGTCTTGAGTCTCACGGAGGACAAGATTTTCACGTAACTCACAAAGACCGCCGCCAAAAGGTCACTGAACCAACTGCACGAGTTGCAAGCGTTGTCGGTGTGCGTCTTGACGATGTGGTCGTTCCAGTTTGGAACCTCCTTTAAAAGTTTTTGAAATTGCAAGAGAACCTTTTTGCCCTTGCTCATTTTGTCAGCCTCCCTGTACATGTCGTGAAAAGCTTGAATCATCGACTGACTCAAAAGTTTACAAAGTTGCGACATGTACTCCTTCTTGGCTTCGACGAGGACGTTCAGTTCCATGGTGTTACTGTGCGCCCGGAAAATACTTTCTGTTTTTGTTCGCAGCTTTCTTGAGATTCACGAAACTCGGAAACTCTTCATCCGGCTCCTCTTGGACTTCTTGGTGGACTCTGGGTTCCTTTTTTTCTGGCTCCCAAGAGACGAAGAGCACAAAATCGTTTATCCTGTGCACCGCGAAATCACCGTTCCTGAGTTGTCTCTGTATCCACGTGGTGGCCTCGAGTCTGTCAAAGGGCTGGTACCCGAGAAGGTACCCTGGGACCAAAATCATCACGTGCTTTTGACCAAACTCGACAGCCTGTCGAATCTTTCTCGAAACTTGTTCGTAGAGCTTGGTGTAGAGCTCCTTTTTAATCTCGCGCTTCTTGGTGTCCACCTTTAAAATGTCACTCTTTCGTAACATTTGAAATTATTGGAGAAGGTTTTTGGGCCAATTGGTCGTACGAGAGAAACTCGTGAGCCACCTCGTCCGTGTACGCCACAAAGTCCCCAGTCGTGGGGTTATCAGCCTGCTGGGTCTTAAAGCTCGTCACCTTGCCATCCTTAATCTCCACGTCGACCGCGAGACCGTAAGGATACGTGGCAAAGATGAGAAACATGTATCGAGCCTTGTACTTGACGTCCGTGCCATTGCTAAACGTTTGAATTTTATTCGTCTCTATGCAGTACCCACAAAGGCCGAGATGCTCCTTGAGCTTCGCCTTGACGAGCTGAATCATACTTTCATTTTGATTGGGGGAAATCTGCGACTTTTGTTCCACAAACCCATCACCGATAGTCTCCTGGAAAGACTCTGAGCGGGTCAATAAGTACACTATAACCAGGGCGACCGCAAACAAGAGAACCTTCATTTATATAGTATGCGTTAATTTTATTTTAACAAAACGATAGTAACTAATAAAATGGCTCTTCTTTTGTTCAGCCAAAAGTGCGCTCACTCCAGGGAGATTATAGAGTTTATACAGGGAAACTCTCAACTCGCGCAAATAGTCAGGTATCACGACGTCAACAAACAGGGCGTGCCGCCTCAGTACCAAAATAAAATCACGAGAGTCCCGACCATGCTCACGACGAATGGAAAGATGCTCGTCGGGGCGGAGATTCGCCAGTGGCTCGAATCCATCTTGCCACCGACGGAACTCGAAAACTGCGAAATTGGAGGGGGGTGCGTGTTCGCCACGTCACTTGAAGGCGAAGACGAGGGTGGCCTCTTCAGTCTGGGAAATTACGGTCAGTCTCTCGCTCCAGCCATGACGAACGACCTCAGAGCCAAGATTGAGCAAAAGGTGAGTGATGCATATCAACAAATGTCAATAAAGAACTAACGCGCAACGTACAAAATGAAGTTTGTGTCCGTTCAAGCTTCTGCATTTAAAGCGGTCTTTGAGGTCCTGAAGGACATCCTCAATGACGTGAACATCTACTTTACAGAGGAGGGCGTGAGAGTCACGACGCTAGACACGGCTCAGTCGGCCCTGATAGACATGTTTCTTCGGGCCGACAACTTTGAAGAGTACTCGTGCCCTGAGGAGATTGTGGCTGGCGTGAACGTCTCGAACACCTTCAAGCTCTTGAAGACCATCACGAACAATGACATCATCACGATGGCGGTGAACAACAAGGAGTACATTGACATTTGCATCCAAAACGAAACCAAAAAGTCGAGCACAAAGTTTCAGTTGAAGCTCCTCGACATTAACGAGGAGCAGATTGACTTGCCGGCGGTCGACATGTCCGTGACGACCACCATGCAATCGGCCGACTTTCAGAGAATTTGTCGAGACATGAATAATATCGCGACAAACGTTCAGATTTCGAGGGTCGAAAAAGAGTTTCGGATTCAGTGCGCCGGTGATTTCGCGAACCAAGAGACGGTCATAGAGTGCAACGACGACATGGGTGCCGGGAAGAATCTCACCGGAGAGTACTCACTCAAGTACCTCAACATTTTCACAAAGGCCACGGGTATGTGTTCGACTGTGCAGATAATGCAAGAGGATGAAAACAAGTTTCTCGTGCTCAAGTACAACGTGGCGAACCTCGGGGAACTCAAGTTTTACTTGGCCGCCAAGATTGACGATTGAATGCCCAGTATGTTCACGAGCTTCAACTTGTGAATGCGTTTTAGAAAACTGTAATCGCACTTTGGACCGCCAAACTTTTTCACGATTTCCGTCACGTCAAAGAGTATTCGGTCATTTTCGTCGCACAAAAAGGCGGACCGAATTGGAATTTCACCAAACGAGAGACCCTTGGTTTGCTTCGGGGGCCACGTTTCATCGTCTGGCTCTGGTATGTGCGTGTAGACTCTCCCATTGTACCAATAATCCACGAGCACCACGTGAATGCGAATGTTCTTCGGGACTGGCCGCCAGTTTCGACCACGAACGCTCACAGTTTGCACGGTGCCCTTTTCGAGTTTCATGGTTCTCCAAAAAGACCCCGGCTCCACTGGTTCATCATCGAGGACCTCAAAAACAACCTTTATATCCTGTATTCCATAATTTTTGTACCCCAAAATGTATTGAAAAATCTTATTAAAGAAAAAATACATTTTTTTAGTTATTATGGAGGGCAACTTTTTAAGTAGATATGAAAATAAAGTTCAAGAGTTTGAGAGGCTCATAGAGAGTGACCCAGAGAACCGCGAACAACACGAGCAGGACCTCTACGACTACATGATTGACTGCATGCCCTTTATAAAGGAGTACCAAAACGATGCGGCCACGACGACCACAAAGTCCAACGTCTTTAACGTGAAAATCACAAAGGGTCTCCAGCGCAAAGAGATTTTTGAAAAGTACCTCTGCGACGTCGAGGGTCAAACTCGTGACGTCCCAAAGGCGACCACGCGCTCAAAGTGCACCTCGTGCAACTCGAGCAACATCTTCGTGAATCACGCCGTGAGCGAGATTGTCTGCGGGAACTGTGGTGTCGCCACGTACATCATGAGTGAAGAACTCACCTACAAGGAGGAACAAGAGACGTCAGAAAAGGTTATCAATTATTCGTACAAGCGCGAGAATCACTTTAACGAGTGGCTCTCTCAATTTCAGGCCCTTGAAACCACAACGATTCCACCAGAAGTCATTCAACAACTTCGCACAGAGTTCAAGAAGCTCAAGATTACAAAGGTGACGGAGATTACGCACGCAAAGGTTCGCGCCCTTTTAAAGAAGCTCAGACTCAACAAATACTACGAGCACGTGCCTTACATCACAAACACATTGAACGGAATGCAGCCACCGAAGATGCCTCAGGTGCTCGAGGAGCGTCTCAGGATAATGTTCAAAGAGATTCAGGAACCTTTTGACAAACATTGCCCGGAGGAGCGCAAAAACTTTTTGAGTTATTCTTACGTGCTCTACAAGTTTTGTGAACTTTTGGGTGAGGATGATTTTCTTCAGTGCTTTCCACTCTTGAAATCCAAAGATAAACTGTACCAACAGGACCTCATCTGGAAAAGCATTTGCAAGGACCTTCGATGGGAATACATTCCCACGATTTAAACTGGTGGTGCAGGCTTTTTTTTGAGCACGAAAACCATGATGACTGCAATAATCACAAGTAAAAAAGCACTCCCACCGCCTATGATGTACCACTTGTACTTTTCCCAAAATGATTCTTCTTTGTCATCTTCCTCGTAACTTTTACTGTCGTAATACGTGTTTGATGACGGGTCGGTGCAATTCTGTGTGATGTAATCCGGTTCATTGTTTCCGAGACATGGAGTGCCACCGTATGCTGCCGGGGTTGTGATGGTGTACCTTTTTGTTTGTGTCCCATTTACACAAGAACTAAAAGAACCCCAGCCTCCAACACAATTCACTGGGTCGTTAACACAAGTCCTCGTGTTGCTCACAGGTAAATCGGCTGGACATGCAGTACCTTTTTCACCAAATGGATACGCTACAATTTGGTACGTTTGTAAACTATTCACACACTTACTCCAGTCAATTTTACAATTCACATTTATACCAGACCCAAAACTTAGAGTTCCATCAGTAGTACTTATTGTTTCTTTTTGACCATTCAACTCATATGTCACCTTCAATGTATTCCCTGACTCTGGTGGTCTCGAGTGAATTGCCTGAATAAAATTTTCCCACTCAGATTTGGACATAAAAGTAAATTCTTTGAGTTTATCAGCATTTGTAATTTTGACACTCGCCCAAGCTCCTACTAAACCAGTGACATCAGTGTATTCTGTTACTGAACCACCAGAATACAAACGGGCGTCTTTTATCAAGAGAGTCGCAGGGTTCTTGTTAGTCGTTTTACCAGCCGATAAAGAAATGAGTGGAAACGGTATTTTGTAACTTTTTACTATAGAATTTGTAATTGTGTCAGCTGCCTCTCTTTTTTCTTTTAATTTTTTCACTTCAGATTCGAGTTTTTTACCTTCAGAATTTGCACTCGTAGAATTGGGGTTACCCCGTATAAACTTCACTGGGTTGGTGATACTCCCAAACTTGGCCACACTGTTTAAAGATGTGTTTTCTTTGAGTTTTTTATATACTTCCGATGAAGTTCCTTTTGTTAAACCTGCCATTTTTTCAGAAAAGGTTTTGAAATATGTGTCTTCGCCGTTGGCATGCATGACACTCAGTGAGTTTGTGGCGAGTTGAGTGTTTTTTAGAACACCATCTCTTGAATCAACGATTTTGTAGTTAGCCTCTGCTTTTTTGAACTCGGTCAAGTACCAATTGTACTCATTCACAGCAGATATGACTTGCACAGTGTACACTTGATTTATGTCGTAATCTGGAATGTACTCTTTTGAATCCATCCATACTGTCGCACATTCTACATATAGAGACCACAGCATAGTACCTGCGTTATCACATAAAATCAAATCCCCATCGAGACAAAAATACACTGTCGTGACATTTTGTAATCCTTTACTGTTCGCACGGTTTTCAGTACCAATATAAATACCATCACTTGCTACATACATTTTGTCAACCGTCAAAACGTTTTTTTTTGAAAGTGTTTTATAATCCCATTGTTTTAAAGTCCATGTGTCTATGTTATCAGAAGTAAAAGCATTCAGGTTGCGTTCATCTTTCCTCAAAACAGCCCATATATGATTATCACTTTGTGCATTAAATGACAACGCATCGTATATAAAATTACCTTTTGATGTATCCCAACTCACAACATCTGCACCTTTTGGAACCGTGTGCCAATTTGTTTCGTAATTGCTCACATTTATCACGCGTTTTACAATTGCGAGATAGTACCGAGCCAGTGAAAAGTTTTTCGTTTGAAACTTTTTAGAACTCTTGTTATCCTCACTCCACACTTCTTTATCTACCATGATGAGGTCACCGTAACTGGTCAAAGTCAATCCATCTTGGTTAAAATAATAATAATCATTCGCATGTTGTTGAACAGGGTCTAAAAGTTTTTTGGAAACATTATTTCCATCCATGTATAAATAAAACTTGTCGCCATCCTTGACAATTTTTATACTCTTTATACCTGGCACTGTATAGAGAAGGCTCGTATCTTTATACACTGTGAGACCTCTTTTATCAAACGTCATGTAACATGTCGCATTTGACATAAGTGCGTCTGCCTTTGAACTAACGTCTTTATCCTCTGCTTTGATTTCTCCTGCTGTGGAATAAAGTGTTGACCCAATTGAAGTGTAACTTTCTCGTGTCAAAAACCCGAATGGGTTATGTTGTTCAGGTTTGAAAAATGACGCCACGAGAGACATTTATATAGTTACTTTTTTTTATTTTTGGGAGGAAACCATGATGAATATGATGAAGATGCATATGCAACACAAACACGTGCTCCCACCACCTATAATGTACCACTTGTACTTTTCCCAGAATGACTCTTCATCTTCAGTGCAATCTGTTATCATCTTGTCCCCTTCGACATTCGAGCACTCCTTGCCACCATCCTTGGCCTTGGTCTTTATTGTGTACATTTTTGTGATTTTTCCGTCAATGCATTCACTGTCCCCCTCTTCCCACTCGCCTTCACAGGCAGTTCCGCACGTCTGCGTCTCTGGGTCCGGACACGATGAACTGACCCCGCTCGTCATGTTGTAACTGCGCGTCTGTTTACCGTTTGAGCACGAAGACCAATCACCCCAGGAACCGACGCACGCATCGACGACCGAAGTCGTTGTCGGGAAAACCTCAGTCTTTACAGATGAATCAGGTGCCTTTTCACCATTGCTGTTTCCACAAAAACTCGTGCCAGACGGCGGTGAATCCTTTCCTCCAAAGTATGCCGGCGATGTTCGTTTTCGAGAGTTTGTTATTTTATAAGGGTAATCCTTGTTTTTCGCTTTACAGTCACTCGATTCCTCCTTTTTCATTTCGAGCACGTCACCGTACACAGCATCAATTGGAAACTGAAGTTTGATGGCTTCATCCTTTTTAAACTCTTGCGTCTTTTCCTTGCCGTGAAACTTCCACGTTATTTTCACGGCCGTGATGTTCGGGTCGGCTTCCAACAAGACGTCCCACCTCGTGAAACCCTTTGACGTCATGTGCTCCTTGAGTGAGAGTGCCGCAATTAATTCTGTTGGGTCGAGCGTCGAACCGGTCAACTTGAGTTCTTTAAACTCGATGGAGTAATCACTAAAGCTATTCTTGTCCTTTTCCCATTTGTATTCTATATAATCATACGTGCCCGCATTTGCGTTTGTCAATATGTAACCACTTTCCTTTGAAGAAGGCGTTTTGAAAGCACCCCGAGCGGCATTCAAAGTATTCTTGTCACCTTCGTTTGGATTTGTCTTTGCTATTTTTATCAATTCTTTCAACGCATCGTACGCTTTTTTAGCATCCGTGTACGTTCCCTTTGCGAGTGCAATAAAAGGCCACGCGGATGGTTTTTGTGTTTCGACATGCGCAGCCCTATAAGCAGCGTCATAATCCGCTTTCGTTTGTGCTATTTGATTTTGCTTTTGGGTGTTGGCGCCTATTTCTCGACTATAATTTGGACTAATACCAGGTACTCCCATTACTACATGTATAAAGGAAAAAAATGCCAAGTATAGTACGATGGAGCACCTGAAGAACGGTGACCCAGACCACGACTACGTCATTGACGAAATAATCTTTCACTTACAAAAGGCCCAAGAGGCGCTCACAGAGGGACTGCCTGACCCGAAGCGCTGGAGGCTCCGCGGGGTTCACGGGGACCGGGTTCTCGCCCAGGCCCTCCCGTACCTCGTGGCCCTCAGTATTTCGTCGACCAATCATCATAAATGTGCGGACACTTGAGTTTGAAACTCTTCTGGACTTTTTCAAACGAAGTGTTTGTGTAGGCCCTGAGTTTTTCCATAATTTCGAGCATGTCGACCATTTGTATTTCTCCGCGAATCAATTGACGAAAGTGGTCCGAGGAAACATCCGCAAACATTTGAAAAATCTGTTGACAGTCGCGCTTCTTTTCGCGCTTCTTTTCCTCCGACTGAAGGAGTTTTTTGTACTCATCCTCACCGAGCTCATTCATCATGTATCGAACTCGAAGGTCCTCGTTCACCTGTGCTGGGGTCCGAGGGTTCAAATTTCTAAGTTCCAACTGGAGTATGTGTTCCGTGAGACGGTGAATAGCAAACAGTTTTAATTCAATATTTTTGATTAAATTACCTCCTACCCTTCGAGACGGACCAAGGTACCCAGTAAACATGTACAACTCGCGAATGCTCGGGAGTCCTCCGCAAGGAATGTCCCCGGGCTCTCGCGGGGGTGCACCGTTGTGAATGGTCCTTTGAAACTCGTAATAGTGCGGGTTGTGAATGCGACCGGTCTCAATCTTCATGGTTTTCCAATCAAACGCGGTGTGACAGTCTGGGCACCACATTTGATTGCACCCGCTAATCTTGAAAATCATCGTCCCGCACGAGGGGCACGGTTTTGTGTCCTTTTTGAGGAGCTCGACCGTCTTTACGTTGTCCTCATTACACACGTGACCCGGGCGCACCTCTTCGTTGCAATCTTTGCAGATGTGCTTCTCGCAGAGCTTGCAGTTCCACTGGGTCGTGAGGAACCCCTTGCAATTCTCCGTGGGGCACTTGCGCACAAACTGTCTTTTTTCGGTCGGCTCCTCGAGCTGACCTCCGTTTCGAAAACGATGGAGGTCATTTTCGAGCCTCGTGACGTTCGCGGCGGCTCGTTCGGCTTCTAAACGAGCCTCTTGTATAATTTTTTGAAAGTTTCGAATAGTCTTGACGCGTTCCACGGCTCCCAAAGTGGCTGGCATGAGGCACTTTTCGCGCTCAAAGAGGATTTGCTGGCGGTGACGCTTGAGTTCCCCGTCACGAAAGGTGGCGGTGCAGGCCTCGTCGATGACGTCACGGGACCAAGCGCGTTTGCACTCCATGCAGTGCGGATCCGAACTTGTGTTGAGTAGAAATCTCTGAACACAACCACGGCAGGCGGTAAAGGCGCAAAAGGGACACGGGACCCTCTTGCGGTTCGAGATGTTGAAATTGCTGCAACATATGGAGCAGTCTGTCATTTACTAGTTTGAGAGACTATATTTTAAGTTATTTTTTCCAAGGTTGATTCATTTTGATGGTTTTATTTTTATTTGATTTAGAAAAAAACTTTTCTATTTGTTCAATTTGGTTTATTAAATTTTGTGTAGGGGTTCCTTTGTTCTTGACTATTTTATTGTGAATACCAGTTAACATGGCATATTTATGCCCAAAATGGGTTTTTATTTCACCAAACAATTTTTGTGCGTTCTTTTTTTTATTGTAATACCGGAGGTTGGAGTCATGTGGTCTCTCACTTCTTGAAATATTTCTTGTAAGGTAAATTCTTAATTTTTCATTATTTTCAAGGCTGGTCTTTGTATAATTTATCGGGTTACCACGGGTTTTGAGTATTTGTTTAACTTCTGTTCTTTCTTTTTGATAGATATTATTGGTTGTTTTTTGTTTTGGTCCTTTGCCTTTATTTTCTGGAACATTGGAATTGTTTTCACTTTCAAAATTATTTTCATAATGATTATTAGGTAATATAAGAGGTTTTATTTTCTTCGGTACTCCTACTTTAGGTCCTTTAACATGTGGCTTAATTTGTCGGTTTCGTGTATTTGGTCCCTCAATATGTATTTGTTCATTTTGATTTTTTGGTTTTTCTTTAGGATTAATAATTGTCATAATGGCTTTAAATTGGTTTGTGATTTCTTGATCGGGTTTTCCGTTACGAATACCATGAGTAAGATTACTTATTATATGTGTGGTATTTTTAGTCTTTGTTACAGCAGTAAAAAGCTTTTTAAGTTCTTCATTACTAAGTTGTGGTTTAATATTTCGTAATTTTTGTAATGTGTTTTTATGACCCCTGTATAAGTAATTTATATTGATTTTTTTCTTAGGAATATTTGGAGTATTATTATTCACTTCATTTGCTGAATTATTGTTTTTTTTCACGTCTGGGTTTTGTCGACGAAAATTTTCAGCAATTTTTCGAGCTTTTTCAAGCTGACGTTCTTTTTCACTCTTTTCATTTTGTAGTCTTTTTAGAACTTTTTCTTCATATTGAGCTATTTTTTCAATATGTTTTGCTTCAGATAAAGCATTACTTAATTTTGTACGTCTTTTAGTATCTTGTATTTTTTTAAATCTTTTACGTGCTAAATATCCTCTAGTCACTCTTTGTATATTCTTAACAGCTTTAATCGTTTTATGTTTTCTAAAAGCTCCTTGAATTTTTTTAGCAGCATTCTCATTTATTTTTTTACGAATTTTGGTAATTTTGTTGTTGTTGTTGTTTTTAAAAATTTCAAGTAAAGAATTTAATATTTTCACATTATTGCCTTTAATGGGGATTTCAGCAAGTTTAAGTATTCTTTCTCTTGCTACGGGTTTTAATTGTTTTGGATGAGAAAGAATTGAACCTGACATTAAGTTTAAAGTGTTCCAATTTGCATTTTGTATAATTTTTTTCAATTTTTCTTCTTCAGCCTTTTTTGCAGCTTCTTCAGCCTTTTTTGCAGCTTCTTCAGCCTTTTTTGCAGCATTGTTTGCAGCCTTTTTTTCAGCATTGTTTGCAGCCTTTTTTGCAGCTTCTTCAGCCTTTTTTGCAGCTTCTTCATTTCTAGCCTTTTTTGCAGATTCTTCAGCCTTTTTTGCAGCTTCTTCATTTCTAACCTTTTTTGCAGCATTGTTTGCAGCCTTTTTTTCAGCATTGTTTGCAGCCTTTTTTGCAGCTTCTTCAGCCTTTTTTGCAGCACTTTTTAATTTAGGTCTAACGGGGTTGCTGGTAGATGGCGGTGGCGGTGGCGGTGGGATTCCAAGTTTGTGTTCCTTTTTAAACTCTTCCAAACGAGACACTCTATTTTCAAACTGTATGCGACTCGCTTGACCCATGTTTTTGCGTCTTTGATTTCGAGCACTAATGTTTGCAAAGATTTGATTCCTCAAAGTTGCAAAATTTTTATTAGAGTTCACGAGGTACTTTTTCTTGAGTTCTGCTTTCATGTTGTCTGAAATTTCACGAGCATTGATAAACTCTGCTAGGCGATGTGTTTTATTCAAATTTTTTACAAACGCATT
>JACCDO011473801.1_pt1 | contig 21589 bp, 15 predicted proteins | sample 7446101 | NCBI WGS metagenome assembly JACCDO01 (sample SAMN15323440, study PRJNA562643) | freshwater metagenome | isolation source: river surface water | place: USA:Blue River Watershed | collected 2017-08-16
TAACAAAATGCAGGCTATGATGAGTAATATGCAATTATTGATGCAAAAAATTCAACCTCTCAGCAAAGTTTAAGTGTATAAATTGTTATCATAATTTTGGTTTAGCTATGTATTTCTATTTTCTATTAACACTTTGTTTAATTCTATTAATGTCACAACTATTTCTTTGTTGTTTATTTAAGACATTGGAATAATTAGGGTTTTTTTAAAATCCGATTTTTTTTGAATTTGTGGAGTAAGCATATATAGACAAAGTTGTTTGAAGTCATGCCCGGCAATATTGAAACTAGTGGTGCTGTAGGCTTGAGCAATAACCAGAAGACTGTATTGAGGAATGCGCTAAAAGCATTGTCAAAGATACCAAAAGCCGAGCCATTCTTGTATCCTGTGGACTCTACCATATTTCCTGATTATTATCAGGTAATATCAAATCCTATGGACATTCAAACAATCAATGATAAAATGAATGCATACAAAAGTATAGAAGAGGCAATAGTAGATGTGAATTTAATTTGGGATAATTGTCGTAAGTATAATGCTGAGGGCTCGGCAATTTATCAAACTGCAAATGAACTAGAATCAGACTTTGTTGAACTTATAAAAGATAAAATTGATATCGATGAGAGTAGGAAGAAAAAAATTAAATTGTCGATTGGCTCGGAATCGCATACTATAGTTGGTACGAACACTCAAGATCTGAAAAAAACTATGAGAAATATATTGACCAGTTTGAAAAGGTCTCCTTATGCTTTACCTTTTTTGAAGCCTGTTGATTTCAATGATGCACCAGGATACCTTGAAGTTGTTTCTACTCCCATGGACTTATCTACTATCGACAAGAATCTAAAAGAAGGCAAATATGAAAAAATGAGTGCATTTGAGGCTGATGTAAAACTAATTTCAAGTAATTGCTTAATTTATAATGACCCCACATCTGATATTGCAAATTATGCTATTAAATTAGAAGAAGCATTTTATTCTATACTCGATAGTCTAAACATTGATGTAGACGTATCCTTTGACAGCACTACTCCTGGTAAAATTGACAAACACGGGAAAAAAAATGATTATCGTAAAATGAAAAATATTTTGGATGAAATTATGTCCGACAAATTATCAGAAGTATTTCGTGTACCTGTTAACTTTGATGAAGCACCGGGATATTTAGAAGTAATAAAGCAACCGATGGATTTGAGTACTATTGCAAGTAAATTAGAAAACTCAGTGTATGATACCATCGAGAAATTTGTTAGTGACATGCGTCTAGTATTCGATAATTGTTGTCAGTATAATTCTGATACGTCTGCTATTTATGATACAGCCACTGAATTACGTAACAGATTTGATGATAAAGTCATTTCTACTTTTGGTAATGCGTTTTCAAAAAAGAAAACGCTGAAGAAAAAAGATTCACCTTTGGTTAGAAGTGCAATTGAAATTGATGTAGTAGATGTTAATGAATTAAAGCAAATTACACCTGCAATATTATCCACTTTATCAAAAGAGAATTTAGAAATTCTATTAGAACGAATTAAATCTGATGGATGTAATCATAAGCTAGTCCGTCAACGATGCATCGACATAGCCAAGGAATCACTAGAAAAAGTAGTGAATGTTTGGATGCGTAATGATACATTTTTATTGGAGTACATAGGGGATATAGCTATGATTGGAAATATACTTATAGCTGGTTATAATACAACAGATATTATTTTTCCAAGATATTTCACCAGCGTTGTTAAATTGCGGTTAACTGTAACATCGCATCAAAAGTTAACGAAGTATGCAGATATTTCACTCAAAAACGAGATTGTTGGTGATATTAAAAGTACCAGTGTTCCTTTGTTTCGTGTTACTTTAGATGATACCGTTATAGCAGAGGGTCAAAATCCACGTGGTGTGTGGGAAAGTATACCTTCGTTAGCTCCTAAAATGGTAAAGTTTTTAGGAAGTAAATTGCAAAGATGTAGAGCCGTTTTCAATCGCCTTTGTATACATCCAGATGTGTTGCATTTTATCGATCCAGTTCCTCAAAATGGTGCAATAGGGCAAGAGTACTACAAATTAATTAAGGCTCCTATGTGGTTACGCGAGGTGCACAATAGATTAGTTAGTGGTGTATATGATAGTGAATTCGATTTCGCTTGGGACGTTCGGCTAATCTTTCAAAATTGTCAGCAATTTAATAAGCCTGGGTCCGATTTGTACAACAAAGCTGGTAGTATGATGGCTTTATTCGAAGATCTCCTCTGTCAATGGGTCATTAATATTCGGAATCGTACAATTGACGACATCGCAAAAGGTGAGTGGGATAGTTGGATGTATTTAAAATATTTTGATTGCAGTGACCCAACCCAAAACTTTTGCTGCGAGACGAAAGAAGTCCTTCCAGAAAGTCAATTAATTAGTTGCATTTCATGTGAAGATCAGTATCAAATCAAAAAAATGAAAGTAAAAAATACAAAAGAAGTTGTTGATACTTGGATGTGCGAACGTTGTACAATAGCTCAAAGTTACTGTCCATTAAAAATTGCGAATAACGAGGCATCTAAGTCAATTCAAGTTATGAGTTCATACTGTACTGAGGAATTCGGAAAGTATGTTTTTTTGCCTGCTCCAGATATAGGATATGGCTGGCTTCAAGCAAAGCGCAAAGATAGAAAAACTGTTCTTATTAATAGTTTTATGTCTCCATTAGGGTGGTTTGTAACAGGCAGAGGAAAAGAAGAACTTCATAAAAGGATGCAAGAGGAGAGTATAATTCACGAGACATTATTGAATGAACGGTGCTTAGAGTTTTCTAACAATTCAAATGGCAAATCGAAACCACATAACGCGAGACGTAACAAAGATAAATCGTCACAAGCGGAGAAAGAAGATAATTATATGACTTTAGGACAATTTGCAACATGTGACGCAGGCGTTGACGATGTAATTGTTCTCCTAGTCGATAAGGCTACCCTAGCATCTAGTAATGCTAAATCTAAGCAATACTTAGAATTGAATGAAGCGATTCTCCCATCAGCTGGATTATTTGGATTTGATTTTCCTGAAATCCGAGTCGCTTTAGAATCTTTCGATGAATTGTTAGGATTTACACAATATAAGTTCCTTCAATCGGATGACGTTTACGAGGTTGTGCTCGCAGATATCAAAGCTTCCTTAGATCGTATGTTGTTATCCGATGCAGTTGATAGTGTATTATTTAACTCATTAAGAAAAATTAGATATCGACGGGATTATGAACGGATTGATAATACATACTTTCACAAATATAACAATAACAGTACTACGGCTTCTGGAAAACAATCTGTATTTCATTCGGTTGCAGTTCCATTATTTGCACCCCAAACCCAAATATCTTCCTCCGAAGGTGATGCAATGCTCGCTATATGGGATTTCATGGACGTTTTAAGTCCCATTATAGGAGAATTAAGTTTTACCTTTTCCGATGTGTTAGATAGTGTAGTAACGCCCTCTGATGCTCATATTACCAATTATGGACAAATTATATTTGATGAAATATGTACTACATTAACTGGTATATTGTTACTTGAAGTGAAGAATCGTTTAAACTTTCCCTCTGATGTAGATGCCGATTTGTTTTTGATGTCGAAACCACTTAATATTTTTACGTGGCCACAAGTATCTCGAATATGCATTCAAATATTGACATTAATAAATTTTTGTGGTAGTAATGCCCCCGTAGCTTTTACTTATGAAAGAGGTGACCAAGATTTGCAGCGTGATATTCTTTGTGCACTTTTAAACCATCCTAATATGCGTTTTATTCAATCATGTGACATAAAAATGTTAGACGATATTGTGCGCAAAGTATTTCCAATTGAATCTTATAATGAAGTTGAGAATCAAAATAATAACCATTATAATAATATAGATGAATTGCTAGTGGACCTTACTGCTGCGTTCACTTATTTGAAGGGACAACAAAGTTTCAAAACTGAAGAGGGTAAAGCTATTTCGGAATTAATTGTCTGGCTGAATGACGTTTTTATAAAAATCGGGAAAAGTGGAAGTATCCCGCATTATAATGAGAACAAATCAGTCTACAATTTATCGGCAAATGCTAGTCATGCTAGTTTCTTATCTGATTTTAAAAATAATACACTTCAGTTGCGTACTTTTATCAATCCATTTGACTTTGGTAATAAGCAACAAATTGAGTGCGGATCCTCTCTACCTAAGAATGTAGCTTTAAATGTATTAGAAAAGCTGCAAGCGACTTTGTTGCTTCTTCGTAGCAAAGATCCCGATGAAATGCAAAAAGTCAATAGACTCGATACTTACTCAACATTACTGCATTTTTGTGCAGCAACAGACATCTTTAGGAAAAATGTACCACAGAGAAAGTTACCAACTCTAAGTATCAAAGAAAGTAACAGTTTACCAATGGATGAATTAGAGCGGGTCCCTGAGACTGAAGGAGGAAATATGTGCTATTTTTCTGGTCTAGCGTACATACCCGGTGAAATTTGGTACTATGTTCCCAAGTACTTACTAGATGATTCAATACCTATACCAAGCAAGAATAAACCAATTGCATCTTTAAGTGCTCTGAAGAAAGCCCATGCAGCAAATGAATTAGGATTGAAGGAGAATTTCACTATACAGGTAATAATAATTTTATGATTAGTACTCGCATTTCTCACAACCTTTTCTACAGAACTATTTAAAGCATTGTATGCGAGAGCTGGTAAATTCAACTGGCATAAACAGTATTCCTGATGAACCAGAAATATTTTATGAGAGATCCATGCCTATTGGATATGATAGATACGGTGCTGAGTACTGGATAGTCAACGCGCAACAAAATATGACAATTAGTGCTATTGGTCAACATTTATGCAATAAACCTCCATTTAGCGAACCATGTGTCTTCATCAAATGTTTAGATGGAACTTGGTATCGCACCGTCGGGGATGTTAGTGAGTGGATACATTGTTTTGGTGACCTTGATGTGACTCTAAATTGTGAGAGAATATTAAAAGAGAATTTATTAGATCGATTATATACTATCAAAAAATCGTATTTCAAGTACTTGTTTAATCCGAATTATCATCAGACTGATATTCTAAAGAAGATAGATTTTGGAAAGAAGCTTCTAAACAATAATCCATTCGAAGGGAAATCTGAACAATCTGAAATAATGAAAGTTGCGGAAACATTATACTGTCGCTATGCGGAGTTACGTCTCAATATTCACTCGTATCTTTTATTTGAAGACAAAGAGCAAAAAGAAAAGGATCCAAGACGAGAAGAATGTCAGAATTTGAAAGGTGAAAAGGCCGAGAAAGAGATTAAATTGAAACGAGTTAGGAAGATGAAACCGCAAATGGAGAATGATCATTTCGATTATCATTCATCAAAGGGATATTTACGCTTAGACCGCTTCTCATTGATGCGTATGATAAGTGCGGTAACAACAGCCTCTCGAATTCATAACGATAGTGCGTTTTTTACTCAATTCAAAGATATCATGGAAAAATCACCACTTAGACTTAAGGATCAAGAAGTTTCAAATACGACTGATCTTGTGGAAACAGTAAATGATAACGAAGACGTAAGTAATGAGATGAAAAACGAAGAAAATATGGTCAATGAAGATGTTAAAGTTGATCAAAATGCTTTTGAATCGAAAGATCAGTCCCATGGAAATGTTGATAACGAACAAGAAGAAATAATTTTTGGCGAATTTGATACGGTGAATACATTCACGTATAAGACGGGATCTAGAAGGGGTAATAAACCTGTAGAGCAGTTACATGCAATTACTGAAGAAGTATTGCGTACTTATCCAAGTGGCACCGATGCTGCTGAATACATGAAAATCTCTAATGGTGGCATCTCCTTGTGTTGCAGCGGTAAACAGCAAGAGTTTTGTGGTTATAGATGGAGATTTTATTCTGGACCTTCCATCACTAATTTTGAGGAATTAAATGCGGCTCAATTAAATTATGATGCCATAATAAAATTGTCACAGAAAGGTTCAGTAAAATCCATTCACAGTAAATCACCTGGACATCCCGTAGATGATAGGAAAAAAGTTGCCTATACTACTAATTATCCTCATCATAATACTAGAATATTTTTAGGTCCCAATTTTACTGTAGCGAAGGAAGTCATGTCTATTCGGCTAGTTCGATTGAAAGTTGAGTTGACAAATATTATTTATGCTATCCCCGAGCGAAAATTTAAGTTTTCGGATACAAAGAAGAACAGTGGTTTAAAAGAACAAGATGATAAAGATGATAAAGATGACAAAGATGACGATAAGGATGATGATAAAGAAGAGTCTAAACAAGAGAAAGAGGAGCGAAAAGCAGAACGAAGAAGACGTAGACGAGAAGGATTAGCAAATTTACATAGTATTATTGAAAACGCTAATAATGTTTTAGAACTGACACCGGCATTAATACAACTAGAGCAGTTGTTAGTACCATATCTGTTTGAGTTTGATGATATCAAAGTACCTTTACCCACTTCTACATGTGCAGAGTTTGCTCTCCGATTATTTACATTAGATAGGGCGATTCAATACGATTCAAACAGTTTGCGTGATAAATTTTCTTGTCCAGAACAAGAGGGATTTAAGCGATCTCATTTACCTAGATATCAACATGTGTTGAAGTGTGCATGGTCGTGTCAGTGCTCGTCATATATGGGACACCCTGATGGATGTTTAGTGGGTACTGTCCCATTAAATACTTTTCGAACAAGTGATATTATAGACAAAGCATCATATCCGCAAGGACAATACCGCTCCTCAAGACCTTTGGCTCCTTATTCAAATCAAAATTTGTATAATAGGTCCTTGTTAAAAAGAAAAGCTGAGGATGGCGATGATGATGAAGAAGATGAATTTGAGTATCGCGTCAAAAGCAAGCGGGCTCCTCAAGCTGATATTGAAAATATTTATCCAAGGCCTCCACCTAAAAGTATCACTGAAATTGTAATAGTATAATTTACTTTAAAACTTTACTTTTTGGGACATTTTTAAGATAGCTTGCCAGTAGTCATTAATCAGAAGTAATTTCTATCTTCATAACTTGTGATCGTGGACCGCCGGCCTGCATGGAAAGTGCTTCCGAAATCCCTGAAATCCATCCCATCATCAAAATTTTTATTCAAAAAATTCTTAACAATTCTTGTCTGCAAGACTTTTTCCTTAGAACTTGGTTATACACGCATTCGTGTTTATAGTGCTGTTGTATTCTCGGGCAATCTGTTATATTCTAATATTTATTTCGTTACGCTATTAAAATCTGTTGCATTAATGAATAAGATATGATTAGGAAGCTACGCGTATTTGATTTGAGCTCAATTGTATCAAATGACTACGTAAAAATATGGAAATTTCAAAAGACTTTAGCTGAAACTTTAAATAAAAATCGAATTTTGGGTAAAGTTAGTGATTATTTATTACTTGTACAACATCAATCTGTTTATACATTTGGTCGTGGTGCAACATTGGATAACATTAAAGTAAATCCAAGTACAATAAATGATAAATTATATAGAATTGAACGTGGAGGAGAAGTCACATGGCATGGGCCAGGACAGTTAGTAGCGTATCCAATATTTGATTTATATAATCACAAGAAAGATCTGCACTGGTATACATCATCTTTAGAGGAATCAGTAATAAAAACATTGAATTCTTTTAGCATTACCGGTGAACGGAACAAAATTAATACGGGTATTTGGATAGGGAATAATAAAATATGTGCAATAGGCGTCTCGGCTTCTCGATGGATAACATATCATGGGTTATCATTGAATGTGACCTGCAATTTAAATTATTATAATGCAATTATTCCATGTGGAATCAGCAATCCAACATTTGGTGTCACAAATATGATTAAGCATAATATTTCAAATTGTTTGGAAATTAATATGGTTTCTAATCATTTGGTAAAAAGTATTGCAGAGGTGTTTAACTTCAATGAGTGTGAAGTACTATCGTATACAGATAGTATAAATGAGTTAGAAATGATTTTAAATGAAGATAAAGTTAGTAATGAGTTATCGCTGGCAGAGTTATTTAAATCGTGAAGATCAACATAGTAGAAATAAATATAAAACTTGTAACTTTGTCCATAATGTAGTACCGGTTTTTTGGAAAATTTTTTTTCAAGGTAAAATTACAATGTACCAAGGAATATGAAGCTGTAGCGATTCCAAGGATTTAAAAAATGTTGCATTAGATTGGTATCGTTCAATGGAGTCAATCCACTTTCTGCTCATAGATGGAATTGGGTTAGCATTAATTTTATCTTGTACGATACTAGAAGGAGTTGAATTGTGGCATGATTATTTTTATGAGTATATCCAAGAGAATATTGTTCCTGTGACATTTTTTATTACTGGAAGAGTTTGTCAGGTTTTGGGACTACTTCTCTTAATTATTCATGCCGCCATGTTTCAATTGTTCATTGATATTGAGAGATGTGGAATGATTCTTTTGACAGTAGGACCAATCATAAATATTGTTGCATGTTCTACATTCGATCCATTGATAGATCCATTATTTGTATATAATCGTCAATGGTTATCATCAGAAGTTCTGGAATTGATCGGTATTCTAATACTAGATTTATCTATGATAGATAGTTACGATTATTTAGTCTTAATATTTGAAGTATTGGGGTTTTTTATTTTAGGATGTGCTGCTCTTTTAGATTTTCAATATTCTAGTGACAGTACTGCCTACCCATTAATTATGCTTCGTTTAGATTTGCTTCACATCAGTGACTGCTTCGGATTATTTTTATTGACTATTGTCGCAATTTTTCATTATAGATTGAAAATAAATAACAAACTACTGGAGATAATAGACAATAAAAAAAGTAAATCGTCACTGCTTAATGTTAGCAGTCCGCAAAAAGGGAATAATATTGTATCGGCACTACAGAAGGTTTAAAGATATAAAATAAGTTACTCGTGTCATTTTGTATATTAATACATTAAATTACAGTTTCTTTCCAATTATTTAATAGGTCGATATTTACAGAACTTCCGCCACAAACAATCACGACTACGTTCTTATATTTATCTTTAATATACTTTTGATTCAATTGTGAGTCATAAATTATTGAAAGCCCCGCTAAGTAAGTGAGTGAGTGAGTGAGTGAGTGAGTGAGTGAGTGAGTGAGTGAGTGAGTGGAGTGCGTTACCTCCAGCAGCTGGTTCGACCAATAGTCTATGGTCATTCGCAAAACCTAAGCATCCCATCAATGCTTGTCTATCTGTAACTACTACAGAAATTGTATTTATATCCTTATATTTCATTACTTCTTCGGTAACACACAACGCTCCCAAAGTAGTTGCAATTGTTGAAATTTTTTGAATGGAAGTTGGTTTATCATTTTTTTTAGCAGCTGCATATGATGCAGCTCCCTCTGTTTCGGCAACAAGTATATCAGTATCATACATTCCAAAACGTTTGCAGCCTTGTAATACACCTGATAGAAGTCCTCCTCCTCCACATGTAACAACGATGGCATCTATTATGCAATTAGCATCACTACGAATTTCTTCTATTAAACTTGAATTGCCATAGAATATAAGAGGATGATCGAATGGTGGAATATAAACAGCGGTGTTAATCTTATTTAAGGCAGCTCTTGCCGCATTATCAGCTTCGTTCCAATTTTCTCCAATAACATTAACTTTTGCTCCATAAATTTTCATTTTATTTATAGTTATATCTAATGTTGTTTTAGGACAGTATATGTCGATCGGAATATTCAGTTTTTGACAAGCAAATGCAGCAGCCAAACCTGCATTCCCACCCGACGAACATATCACATGTGATATTGGATTTTGGGCTAATAACTGATGTATCATGTATCCAATACCTCTATCCTTAAATGAACCAGAATATTGCAAATTCTCTAACTTAAAGTGATACAATACGCCATTTTGTTTGATTTTGATCAATGGTGTATGCCTAAATAGTCCCTCTGATCGAGCAATGTTATAATGCGCAATTTTACTATCAGAAGTTAATAGTCGGTTATTAAATCCAAACTTGTGACGGATAACTCTTTTCATCAGAGCTTTTCTAGAGGAGAATTTCCAGGATTTTTGACAACAAAATCCGGGAATGGAAATCTTGGAAATCCGCGGAAACGATACAGATTGGAGAAGTGTTCTCAAATACTTAGTAATTCAGGCGAAGGTGGTAAAGTAAAAACGTCCAACAAGTTTTGGCAATTAAACTTAGCATCACGACTTAAAACTTTGATAAATAGTAGTTCAACTTTGTACTAGAAGAAATTTAATTGAATATGGTTGAATTTGTATTCCCTTATTATTATCTTGTGATACCTCAAATAGTAATATTTATTCTACAATTAAGAATGATTGAATCTAACAATAATAAGTATGCAACTTGTGCGGCAACTTGGAAATTTGGTGAAATTGCAGTAGATAAGATTGTTCCTATGTTGGAACAAGGTATATCTTCTATTGATGCTGTTGAAATGGGAATTTGTGCGGTAGAATTAGACAATAATGATCAATATTGTGTTGGTTTCGGGGGATTCCCTAATGCTGAAGGTGTTATGGAACTTGATGCCGCGATTATGGATCATAAGTGCAGGTATGGTGCTGTAATGGGATTGACAGATATATTAAATCCAATATCCGTGGCTAGGACGGTAATGGATAAATGTATCCATAATATTTTAGTTGGTGAAGGTGCTCTTAAATGGGCGTTATCTCAAGGATTTACAAAAGATCCTAATAGGGTATTATCTTCGGTAGCATTAGACGATTGGATTAAATGGAAAAAAGATAATATGGCTAGTAGTGCAGAAAAACAAGATTCCCATGATACAATTGGTGTAATTTGCTTGGATAAAAATGGTCATTTATGTGCTGGCACATCTACAAGTGGTTGGAAATATAAACATCCAGGAAGAGTCGGTGATGCACCTTTAGTTGGTAGTGGACTTTACTGTGATGGATCGGTTGGAGCTGCTGTTGCCACTGGTGATGGGGAAGAAGTAAGTAATTCTGAAATATTTATTAGTAGTAATTCTTCAACTTATTATTTTCCAATATAGATCATGAGAACTTGTTTATCATTTTTAGCTGTAGAATATATGAGGGCAGGTAAAACTCCACAAGATGCTTGTAAATTATCAATTGAAAGGTTACTTAAACTTGAATCAAATCAATTTGAAAAAATGCATTCTAAATTAACTGTAGGACTGATAGCGATGAATTCTGAAGGAAAGGTAACCAAATATTTATCACACAGCTTAATCAAGATTTATGATATAATATTCACTAGGTTGGAGCTGCATCAACTCTTACTGAAGAAAATGATCATAGAGGCTTACCAAATTTTCCAGTAGCCGTTTGGAGAGAAAATGTTGATAATGATAATAATGTTCAATTTATTCATGCTGGTGTTACTGGTGTTGCTTTTTAAAAACTATCCTTTTTAATTTTGTATATTGATGAAAGTTTTTTTTCTCTATCTTTATTTTTGTCTTTCTTACTTCATCTTAACACATCTTAACACATTTGTTATGTGATGGAAAACTGCATCTAGTTGTGCCGGACCTTTTTAAGTTTCTTCGAAACTTCCTTCTTTCAAAAACAAGAAGGAAAGGAGAAGCGGTCGGAGGAATCCGTGTGAATGAAAGTTTAAGAAATAAACAAAAGAATGGAGTCCGAATTAAGATGAAATCGTTATCAAGTCTAGTGAAAACTGTTACGGCAGCTAAAAAGTTTAAGCAAATTGGATACACGGGTGAAAGAGATGAAAGAGGGCATAAATCTGGAGATGGTACATTAACTCTTGTAAATGGAGAGACATACACAGGAGCATGGCGCAATGATTTGCGTCATGGTTATGGAACTTATGACTTTTTAGATGGATCTCGATTCGAAGGGGAATGGAAAAATGATGTAGTACATAAAGGAAAGTATATATTTGTTGACGGTGATATCTTTGATGGTGAATTCAACGACGCTGGAGAAAGACATGGTCATGGAAAATATTTGTACAAAAAATCTGGTGATGAATTTTCTGGTAATTATGAACATGGTATAAAGCATGGTAAAGGTAGAACATTTATTTTTAAAACTGGTTTGACAAAAGAGGCTATGTGGGTAGATGGCAAAGAGGATAAATCAAACGTCAAGTTGTTTTATCTAAATGGTAATATTTATGAAGGACCTATAAATGAAAGGGATGAAAAAAGTGGAATCGGTAAACTAACGTATGCATGTGGTGACATTATTGAAGGTAATTTTGTTGATGATATGGCTGATGGATATGTAAGACTTAAGTATTCCAATGGTAGATTGTATGAAGGTAATTATCAAGGTGATAAAATGAATGGACATGGTAAGATGACTTTTGTTAATGGGGATGTATACATTGGTGAATATTTGAACGACATGATGCATGGGCGTGGGAAGGCTGTTTTTGTTTCTGGTGAAAAATATTTAGGAGAATTTAGATTTAATGAACGTCACTTTAAGGGAATATGTTTTTTTAGCACTGGTGAGATATATGAGGGGGATTGGGATATGGGAGAAATAACAGGAACTGGTCAAGTCAATTACCCTGATAATTCTATTTATATTGGTTCTTTTGTGAAGGGTAAAAAAGCTGGTAAAGGGAAGTTTTTGTTTGCAGATGGTTCTAAATTTTCTGGGTTTTTTTTTCAAGACAAAAAATCTGGGGAAGGTGTACTGAAACGAACTGATGGAGATATTATTGTCGGTGTGTGGGAAATGGATGCTTTAAAAGAAGGCACGTGGACTAGCAAATTAAAGCAAGAAAAATATTGTGGTGCATTTTTGAATAATAAACGCCATGGTGTCGGTGTGCTTACAACTCCTTATGGTGTGTATTCTGGTAATTTTGAAAATAACTTGCGTCATGGCTACGGTGAAATGGATTATTCTGATGGTTCATCTTATAAAGGTAATTACCAATTAGGAGTTAAAAGTGGACATGGGCGTCTTGAAACAGAGGATGGGATTTATGATGGAAACTTTGCTGATGGGAAAAAAAATGGTTACGGTAGGATGGAATATAAATTACTAGGTTCTTGGTATGAAGGCGAATGGAAAGATGATTTCCGTCACGGATTCGGTAAAAGTGTCGTACAAAATAGTGTATATCAAGGCAGTTTTGTTAATGGGCAGAAGGATGGTGATGGGAAATTGACAATCTCCGGTAATACCTATGAAAATCTCAGTGGTGGTTGGATTAAAGACCAAAAGCATGGCACGTTTCAAGTTACATATTCCACTGGAATAACAAGTACTGTTCATTACAATTATGACAAAATTGAAACTGGTAAAGAAATTATGTGAAACAAAAGTGTAATCGTTGTGAATATGTATATCTAATTTAAAGTGACATCACATACAATAGATAATTATTTTACTATTTCTCCTTACTCTTGCTTTTTCTATATTATCCTCCAGTTGAATAACTTCAAAATTCTGTATCCCGGAATGAGAATAGTTGCTGTTTCAATACAGGATTAATGCTTATATTGGATTTTATGTCATTTAATTTCTTTGACACGTTCTTTTCTTCTTTATTTCTTTTTTCCAAAGAACTAACAGTTAGATTACCAATAACACCAGAATCAGCAGGCTGCGAAGGGGCAACACTATCTTGATACTTTACACTCATTCCCCTGTACAACCTTTGAGCTGCATCAATTTGTTTTTGAGAAAGTGGCTTCATTTCTTTTCGAATATCTTTGGGAGGTGCAGTGGGACCTTTATTATGTTTAATTACTCCCAACGGTGGTAACGAATTGTTATCTTTCCCATCACTTGTGGGTGGTCTAGTTCTGGCAGCCAATGGATGAAATAAACGCATAAATTGGCGCTTATCTTCAACAAATGCTTTGTACATGATATCCTCGTATGTGATACTACCTTTGGATGTAACATTATCATTACTTTTAGCACTGCTTCTGGGATCTTCGCTATCAGAACCATCATCATTATCGTCTTCAGTTGCTACTTTAGATAAAGAATCTTTCATTGGAGGATATATTCTGGTGAATTGGGTCAAGAATGACATTTCTTGTTTTATCACAGAATCGTCTTCTGTGGGCACATGAACTGCTATCACGTCGGATCTAAAATTATCAGATTCGACGGATGCTTGCTTCCATGATGTATTTGATCTATTGTTATTACTTGATGGTGGGGATAATGAGCGAGTAACTCGTTTTGATGACGACGAAGAGGCTTTAGATTGCAATGGAGGTTTAGGTACTCGATCGGGCAGAGGAATATCTTTGGCTTTGGCTAAACTTTGATTGGGATTAGTGTCAATGACTTCAACATCCGGAACTTTATTCTCTACAGAAAGTAATATATCCGGGTTGTACGGCACTTCATACTTTTGATGAACATATATTAAAAATTGTTCCTCCAAACCTACGTACCTAGTAAGCAATTTATCAATTTTCAGTACTTTGTCCGGCCGATGTTGCATGTAGATTTCTTTAAGTATACTTTTTATGAGCTCTAATTTTTTACTCTCGGCAACCATTGGATCGTTTTCTTCACAAATCAAATGCTGTGAATTAGAAATATTTTTTGTCTCCTTGACTTGTGCACTTTGACTGTTACCTGTGGTAGTAATTGTAACAGTTTCGGTGGTTGGTGTAGTTGATATAGATGCTGATGTGGGTTTTTTGACAACTTCTTTCTTTTTTTCAACAGCAATAACTTTCGCAGTGTTTTTATCTACATTATTAACAACTTCTTTCTTCTTTATCAAGCGTTGTTCTGAGGCTTCTTTTTGATGCTGAATAAATGCGTACTCGTCATCTGGAAGTGCAGATATGACACTCATGACCTCTTTCATTAATCTTTTCTTGATGTCAAGATCCAAAGGAGAATCTGTGCCAAAACTAGGCAAGTGATTTACTTCAATCAAAACAGGTTTATAAGTATCTGTTATCATAACATCAAATCCAAGAATTTCGAAGCATCTAGATCCTCTACATTGCTCTGACTTTTTCTCAGAATTTTCATTACAATTATCACCTTTGCTATTTCGATTTTCTTTTCCGTTTACGTCATCATTTTCTTCTTCGACATCTTCATCATCGTCATTATCATCGTCACCATCACCTTCATCATCATCATTCTCCTCATTTTCGTCATCGTCGTCATTATCATTTTGATTAACACTGTCATTTGTTTGTTTAGATCCTTTTTTAATTGCTTTGGAGTTGCTTGCAACAGAAGGAGTAAAATGCTTTGAAGAAATTGAGATATTATTGAAAGCTTTAAAATGCTGATCATATTCACGTGACAGTGTAGGTAAAATGGACAATATAGTACGAACGCAAAGCGTTCCCATCCTATGCCATAGCCACTCAGCTTTAGATGCCCCCTTTTCATCTTTGACACGATTCATGAACCAAAGTAACGATCTTTTATTGCCTTCATCTTGTCTTTCCTCAACGCTTGTAAATGATGGTTGTTGAAAATTAGAGTTATGCTTATTAACAGCGTAATTTGTTAAGTGCATGCATACATTGTCAAGATTTTTCGATGGTTTTACGTATTCTTCGGTGCATATACGCACCAGACCATCTTGAAATAAATATATTCGTAATGGTTTGACTGAAGTTACGAGACAGTATAATCGTAAATCAAACTTAAATCCATCTAGAAGTAGTGGGTTCTTAACATATAACTGTGCAACAACATTCTCATTTTTTGGCACATTTTCAAATGTTTTAGTTAAGAATATTCCTCTTCCTTGACATCCTGCATCAGGTTTGATTATGTATACTTTATTCCCAATTGAGTTACCACTCGAATCAAATTGAGCCTTGAAATCAGACATTTCTCCAGGTAACACCCATGTTTTAGGATAAAAGCTATATTGTTTAGGGAAAAATTTTGCCATTTTATTCAAATTTTGTCCCATTTTATTTTTTCTTGCAATATTAGGCATTCCAGGAAAGTGATTGATAACTTGCCAAGGTAATATGGTTTTAAACCTCTCGTGTATTGCAGCAACATCAATCCAGTAAATATTAGCTTTTGCATCCTTTTTATCGCCATCGATCAATTTCCATCCTCTTTCTTTGACGGCATTCAAAATTACACTATATCTGCATTCATTACTGGCAAACCAAATTTTTTTCTTAGCCTTCCTTTTTTTAGATTTCATGGTTGAAATCTCCATAATGATGCGACAGGACTATGTTTCTTATGACTTAAATTCTAGTCTTTTCTCAAGTTCCTATAGTGCTAGCAAAATTCTCTTTTATTCTTCTTGCAGATGATAACTTAAAATTTGATTGAGTTCCGATTTTCCAAAAATTAATTGTATTAATAATAATTCAATTGAGTGGTTTTCGATTCAATATTGAACTTTATCTTGAAGCTGATCAACTGGTGACAGCTAATGTAATTTGTAATATTAATTTCTTTGACAACTGCAGATCACCAAATTAATATAAAATCAATAATAAAATCTGCAGCATAATTTAAAACAATAAGCTATTTCTTAGACAATAAAGAACTTGACAAGTATCCTTTTACCTTTTTATCCTTTTGTTCTGGGTCCTGCGGAACTTTAAAGCTGAGACAGGGAGGTGGTAAACTGTTGCTCCCAAAGTAGGTGAAGCTACGAACATGTACATTGTTTGATCATATATGAGTACAAAATTTAATATGGAAGAGCTCCAAGATGCGATCGAAGATGCTCAATATATGAGTGCTGTTAACGATGATATTCCGGCTCCGATACGTACATTTAAGTATCCCAATGTTGACGAACTCAAATCTTATATTGTTCATAGCACAAACTCAAATCCATGTATCTTTTATTTGGATGTGATTTGCAAAAATCCACTTGGATTTTATATGTTTACTAAATTTATTAATTCAAATTCGGAAAATGTGTACGGCAATCTCTTATTACATCTAACACAGTTCCGTCTAACGAAGGTTAAAAGTGATTATGAATCATATGCGAAAAAAATTATTGATAAATATCTTTCTGATACTGATATTCTTAGTGCTAAAGAAAACAATAGTATTGAAATGCCGTCATATTCATGTAATTTAGTTAGAAACGCAGATTCAAAAATATTCGATTCATTAGAGCAACTTCCTTTCAAACTAAGTGCCTCTGATGAAGTATACAAGTCTCTAAGGTCGCGATATAAGTGTGATACTATTGTACCTTATAAAGATGATGGCATTAATACCTGTATAATTGTAGATTGGAGGAAATATATGAATACAACAAATACATCACTATCAAAGATTAATACTAATCTTATAAATAAAACTGTTGATAATTTTACAAAACTCAAAGCTGACAATGGGGTGTGTGATAATTTAAGTTGGATTCATTTATTTGATGAAATTGATGCAATTTTGTATTCTTATTTACAGGATACATTTTATAAAAATTTTTTGCAATCAGATATTTTTTACAAGTATTTACAGTTTATGGCTATGGGATCGAGGAGAATCGTTGCAGATGACTTTTGTATATACCGTGTTCTTGGTAGAGGTGGATTTGGTGTCGTAAGTGCTTGTAAACGCACAAATACAGGAAAATTATATGCAATGAAATCATTATCCAAGAAACGTGTCAAGTTGAAAAAATCAGAATCTTTATGTACTAATGAGCGAAATATATTAGCCGCTATTGATTCGCCCTATGTCGTATGCCTAAAATATGCATTTGTTACAGAGCTAGAGGTCCATTTGATATTAGATATTATGACAGGTGGGGACTTAAGTTTTCATTTGTCTAAATTTGGTAAATTTACTGTACAAGAAATAAAATATTTTTCAGCAAGAATAATCCTCGGAATAGCTGCACTACATGAGAAAAAAATTGTGTTTAGAGATTTAAAACCAGACAATGTACTAATGGATTATAAAGGCTATACTAAAATTTCTGATCTAGGTTTAGCCTGTTATGTTCCTTCAAATGGCATAACCGGATGTTGTGGTACTCGAGGATATTGGGCGCCGGAAATGTTACGAAAAGATGCAAGCGGTAAGCGTGAAAAATATGGACTTTCGGTTGATTGGTTTTCTTTGGGTTGTTGTATGTATGAATTTGTAGTAGGGTGTTGTCCATTTAGAGACGAACGCGCTAGAAATTGGGGTAATTTCGAAAAAAAAGACAAAGCAGATAAGGATAAAGCAACTGATTTAGCAATACTTGAAATGGAGCCATTTTATGATAGTATCAGTGATCCTTTACTTGCAGACATAATAAAAAAGTTGCTGCATAAAGATAAACATAGTAGATTAGGTGCAAATGGAGTATCGGATATTATGTCGCACCCATTTTTTAATGGTTTTGATTGGGGAAAAGCAGATGATATACAACCACCATTTGTTCCTAAAAGAGATGACATAAATATGGCGACACAGAGCCAAATAGGTGCATTTGATGAAAATTTGGTTAGTAAAATAGTTCTTGATGAAAAGGACAATAAAGTATACGAAAATTGGGAATTTATTAATGAAGTTAAGTATCAAGAGGAATTAGTTGAGTTTTTGCGTTACGAAGATACGTGGGGGCCTATTAAGCCAATTTATAGTGATTCATGTTGTATTCTGTCCTAAATATTTCATTACTAGTGAAAATAAAATAATTGTAATTAATTATATGATATAACTTTTTATTCGTTTAAATTTTTAGCATCTTGGAGCAACACTATTTCACTTTCAACGTTTCTTCTAGCAGACTCTTCGTATATCGGTCGAAATATTTTTGAGCTATATATGTTTGGGGTATTACTTAAAAATAATGTTAAAATCTGAGATCTTTTTTGACAATAAGTTATTTTATCTATATGAATATATTCTTTTCTGATATTTTTACAATATTCGAGGTATGTAGTATGGTCTCTACCCAGAATTGACATATCCATGTCAATAAAAAGTTTTAAATCCTCATCACAACTATCAAATACGTTGTGATTCTTTGTTTCTATAATATAAGATTTTACTTTATTAATAATATCAACAGGTATGTACTCTTTATACAAAGCTTCAAATAAAATGGCACTGTTTAATTCATTGTCCTTTGAAGTTTCATCAACCTCATATATCACATCATGGAACAAAATAGAAAGTATTAAGCATACACTATCTTCAACAAAATATTTATACTTGTCGTAAAGCTGAAGTAAATCTATTAAATGCTCTTCTGTGTGATAATACCTGTGAGTTTCTTGATATTTTGTATGAAGAATATTTAATGATTTTTCTAAAGCCTTTTCGGGAATATTTAAAGTTTGATGAACAAATGCTAAGTTCAAATCAATTAATGACATAGCTATGCTACGTCGGGATCATTAAGTTACGTGGAGCTCAATGTCAGTAACTGTTCGTAGGAGATATCTGCTAGCTTTAAAGCTCTACCTTTTTCCTTGTTCAAGGCATGCCCAAACCTGATTGATAGACACTCACACTTACTTAATCTCCGTGTGTTGTTTTTGGAGGTTTCCCGAAATCCTGGGAATCCCAAATCTGAAAACAAAATCAAAAAAACAATTTTATGTTGTTAAAATTCACTTTGGTACTTGTTTATTTGGTATTTCAATTAAATTGCTTTGTTTCGCCATCAAGAATATTTCAACTTTCAAATTTTCTGCATTCGAATCATTCGAATATGAATAGCACCGCATATAGTAATCTCTTGAAAAGTTTATACAAAATAAATGTATATAACCCAGTTAAAATGGGCTTAGAAAATACTCAACAATTGTACAACTATATAGGAAGGCCTTTAGATAAAATGTATATTGTTCATGTGGCGGGAACAAATGGTAAAGGTAGTGTATCTTTGAAAACAGCAGAATGTTTAAAACGTAGTGGACTCAAGACTGGATTATTTGTATCCCCACATATATCATCCTTTCGAGAGCGAGTTCAAATAAACGGTAATCCATTAAATGAAGAAGATGTGATAACATTACTGCCAGAAGTTTTTGAATTATGTAAAAAGAAGAATATTCCTGCTACATTTTTTGAAATAACTACGATAATGTCATTTTTACAATTTCAAAGACACCAATGTGATGCTGTAGTATTAGAAGTTGGATTAGGAGGTAGATTAGATGCTACTAATGTAGTTACAAAACCTACGTTATCGATAATAACGTCAATTCAACTCGACCATATGAAAATATTAGGAGACACAATTGAAAAAATTGCCATGGAAAAAGCAGGTAAATATCAATAAGCTTATTCATTTAATTTATTTGTTAACATAATTTATAATATTAAGGAATCATGAAACCTGGTGTAGATGTTTTAGTCGGACCTGGTTGTCCTATTAATTTACTTCGGGACGAGGCCAAAAGAGTTGGATCTCCATTTTATACACTCAATGATATTTTAAGTGATGATGAACTATTATATAAAAATAATGGGGCGGGGACCACTGCTGATATAGATAATCTCAATACAGACATATCTAGAGCTGCGCTTAAGTTATTACGTAACAAAAGTAATAAATTATCCGATGCATTAAATCAAAATAAAATATATATAGATGAAGGACTTAGTATTCGCCCTCCATGCAGATTTGAATTATTTAAATGGTGCACTTTCAATTACTTATTCATACATTTCATTTACTCTTAAATGCATCCATTTCCTTATTTATCTACTTTTTATTTTTATTCTTACATAATACTTATTAGTGATGACATCGATGTAATACTCGATATTGCTCATAACGAAGACGCTATTGTTGCGTTAATAAACAAAGTCAAATTTAAATATCCTGGAAAGAGAATCAAAATTGTTTTGGGGATGTCTGCCGATAAGACTATAGATAAGTGTGTTAGAAATTTATTAATTGGTCTAAGCAATATGACCCCTGATCAAATATATTGTACAAATGCAAAGCATCCAAGAGCTATTATTCATACAGAACTTCGAAGTATTATAAACGAATCATATTTATCTCTAACAAATATCACCAGTGGTAATGATTTTGTTAATAATGATCACGATAGTGTTAGAATATGTCTACGGAATGCCATTGATGCAGCGATGCAGGAAAAAAATTGTGTCGTTGTTGTATGTGGTACTGCATTTATAATGGCTGAAGCTAGAGCAGAATTAGGAATTGTTGAACCAAAAGATGGCGATATTTTATATAATATATCTAGTGATGGATCAGAAGATAAAATTTTAGCCGATAGTCAGGAGTACTTCAAAGTTAATTAATTTGTATATTTCTTAAATTTATTATTTCACTCGTTTTAACTTTTGCTTTTGGATTCCTGACAATTGCAATGGCTTGATTAAACCGGCCCACAACTCATATGAACAGCTTCAGCTTAATAATTGAAGAAAAAAAAAACACTGTTACTGTCATTTAGAGCGATATCCGATGAAATAGAAAGTACATAGTCAACTATATTCGCCATAGCTTACCATCTGATCTAATCAGTAGAAGTATCCTTACTTGGAGGCGTTGAAATGCACCAATATCTGTATTATGGAGTTTTAATTGTACTCGTAATAATTATAAGCATAAAAGCGGAAAATGAGCCGA
>JACCDO010367646.1_pt1 | contig 21588 bp, 10 predicted proteins | sample 7446101 | NCBI WGS metagenome assembly JACCDO01 (sample SAMN15323440, study PRJNA562643) | freshwater metagenome | isolation source: river surface water | place: USA:Blue River Watershed | collected 2017-08-16
AGACGATGTATGATGCAGTGCTACGCCCTGAGCGTTACACCCAAGTTTCGAGTTTCTACAGAGAAGTTGAAAGGTTGAAATTGTCGTATAGAAATGCAATAAATACCGCGGCGAATGCTACTCGTACTGCGAGATTAGTTGCATTGCTTCCTTCATCAGAGTACTTACCTTCTCAAAAGTTGCAGTATTTAGATACAGTTTCGCTAGAGTTTCTTCAACGTTACGTTACTAACTTTTTACTTGAGATGTGCGTTGATGTTTATTTCCATGGAAATATTACGTTGTCAAAAGTGACTGAATTTGCCACGACACTTAAAACACGTCTTACTAGTAATGATGGTACTCATTTGAGTAGAAGCTTTCATCCATGCGAAAAAATACAACAAATTCCCCCTAATGTTGTATCTATACTGCAAATACAACCAACTAATGTGCAAGAGAAGAACTCGTGCGTAGAAGTTTATTATCAATGTGGTAAGTATAGTTTTGATGACGTAGTTCCACTCGATGTACTCACCCAGTGCTTAAGTGAACCATTCTTTCATGACTTGCGTACTACACAACAGTTGGGATATGACGTGAGCTGCTCCAGCCGTTTGACTCATGGTATTCTGGGTTTTGTATTCAAAGTTACTTCCTCGTCACATTCTCTTACTGATGTAAGACGAGCAATTACTACATTTGTGGAATCAGTACCTGCCTTAATTCAACAATTGAGTGATGAGAAGTACCAATCTAATATCGACGCTGTGCGTTTAGACTACTTGAAGCCTCAACCTAATTTGTCCACAATTGCATCCTTCAACTGGCAACATGGAATAGATGATATTAAATATAGTTTTGATGATAAAATAAAATCTGCTCAAGTACTTGAAAATTATACTGTTGAAAGTAATGGGAAAGAAAAGATCGTAGAATTCTATCATAAATATTTCCTAGGTGATTTGAAGCGGATACTCGTGATACAATCAGCAAGAGAACTCGAATCACCTATTGATACTGTTGATGGAAGTTTGAAGTATATAAATTTTGAAACTTTTCAAGAATACGAATGTTACAATGAATATGAATTTTAATTTTTGTTTATTACTTACAATCCCCCTATCACTCTACATCCTATTTACATTTGTTTAATGATTCAATACTTCACGTTCTTCTCTTTCGTTCTTGGCATTTTCTACGTGATCAAATAAATATGGTTGAAATACATTAGTTGGGGCATATTCAGCAGGTAATGCTTTACGCTTCAACGACAAGTCGAAAGCTCTTTTAATTCTTCTTTCACGTTCTATTTTTTCATCCTTTGGGATTCTATCTAACGCCTTAAGAACATCATCTGTTTCTATCAATAAATCATCGTAACGTAAACCAGCTGCTGCTAGTCTTGCTCCAAGTACCTTTTGGTACTGCTTGGCAGCTACGCCCACAAATGTGTTTAATACACCTGAAACGAAAGACATCTTCGTTACTGTATTCTGGTTTATTTTTTTTTGACGAGAAATCAGATGATAGATTAGGGTTTCCGCGTAAAAAAATAAAGTTAATAGTTTGTGTTGTAGAAAGAAGAAGATTGCTATTAGGTTTTCTAATTATTTTGTTCTGAATATAGATTCTCTAAGTTATAGTTATGATTTTTTAAAACCAGAAAACTAGCATTGTTAGAAGCATAACAAATATTAAGTCATAAGTAATCATTAATCGTTCTTATTTCATTCTCTAGTTTTAATACTTTCCAAATCTCTAGCGTTCTGCTTCAACACTGAACACTGGCCAGGCCCTCTTGCTCTCTCCATCAGAAAGGAAGGGAAACAGAAGGAAGAGAGTACTTGGGACAAACATGTCAGACAACGAGAATGACGGAGGTGATAATTCATACGAAGAAAAGGTGCTTTTAACCAACTATTTAAATATTATTTACTTATTCACCATTAATATCGCCATTATTATTACATCATTTTCGTTCATGAACTTATTTTATATATTTATTTATTATTAGATAAAATATGTCAGTGTAATTGCGAAACCATTGGCATCCAAGAAATCAACAAAACGTGTACATAAATTAGTTAAAAAGGCAACTGGGGCAAAGTTGGTGAAGAGGGGTGTTAAAGAAGTTGTGAAAGCATTGCGTAAAGGTGAAAAAGGATTCTGTATCATTGCTGGTGATATAAGTCCAATTGATGTGATTACTCACTTGCCTATTATGTGTGAGGATAGACAAATTCCATATCTTTATGTTCCTAGTAAATTTGATTTAGGTGCAGCTGCTGCAACAAAACGTCCAACTTCATGTGTTTTAATTGCCTCAAAAAAAGATTTCGCTGAAAAGGCATTATATGATAAACTAGTGAAAGAAGCGAAGGAAAGCGCATTTGTCAAATACTAATTTCGTGTAGAAATACAATGTAAACATGTTGTAAAGTAATTTAAAAAAAATTCCTTGTGGATGTGTTATTAGTTCGTATCTTGCATATTGCTACTCTCAACTTTAGAGTAGAACGACGCAGGAGGAGGCTGAATAAGGACTGATTTTCCTTCTAGAATTGAATAAAATTCTAATTCTTTTTTTATTTTATCAATTTTTCCCTTATTACCTTGTCTTATTGCCTCGAACAACTGCCGCTGTAACCGCTCCATTTCACTTCTTGAATCATAATCCTCGCTATATCTTCTGTTTGCATCTGATCCATTATCTGCTTCTAACATTTTTGGTAAATGAAGTTTTAAACTATCTAAATCATATGAAACCTCTTTATTCTGTAATAGCGATGACTGTACCTCGATGACAGCACCGTGACGCAGTGCTAATGCGATGGCAATAAACGCATTGTCAACTTTTACCTCTTTATCAATATGCTGCATCACTGGAGGATTATCTGTAAATGACACCTCAGAAGGTGCCGCAGCTACGTCATCACTATTTACTATTGGAGGTAATAACTCCGATAGAATTGACGAGGGACTCAGTGAAACATCATTATTATTTGGTACAATGACGTTATTTTCACTAGTAACTACATCAAATTCATCAGTGTCGCCATTATTAGTATTACTTGAAGCAGAATCTTTGAGTGCACCGCATAAAGTGGCGGAAAATGTACGAGCATTTAATGCGGTGTCAATCAAGACTCGTCGTAAATTATACGGTACTTTGACTCCATTTGCATCTGCAAATTTTGTATTAAGTGCATCTTTGGCTAAATGTGATTCTACATCGATTCCTTGCAACAGCTGCAACAGCGTAACGGCCTCGGATGTTTCGACTTGTTCTCGATCCAAACCATCAGCCATTGGATCAGAGGGAGTTACTAATATTTTTAAAACTCGATCACACACTGTACCCCTAAGTAACACACAAAAACCATCAGGACTTACACTCATACCATGAACGACAACTTCTTCATAGTATACGACAGGATTCACTGCCGGTGTGTTGTCGTTAACCGAGACGATGGGACTTTCCTCGATGTACTCTTGAATCTCGAAACCAGTTAATCCAGCAGCTTTTGACTCATCAATTGCGTCATTTGTACTTGGTATTACAACAGTGTTTTTGACATTCTCTGTGACCGGCACTTCTTTGGTCAATGTCAAATCGTTTGATTGAGATGGTTGTAAATCAGCAATATTAGGTCTTGGCCATAATTTAACTGCAACTTCTTTAAATGTATTGATAACTTGGGTAACATCATCGTCACTAATATCTTTATGTGTTACTAATCTAAGAACATTGTGACCAAATGGTAGCACTAAAATTCTTTTCTCTTTCAACATTTGTGTCAAAGATAATGGATCAATAGTTGAAGTATCAAGAGAAATAAGGATAATATTTGTGTCTGGGTCTTTGACATCAAATCCTGGTAATGATCGAATACCATCTGCAAGTCTTTTAGCTCGAGTGTGATCATTGGCTAACATTCCTGATTCAAAATCATTCAAAGCCACCATACCCGTTGCAGCTAACACACCGACTTGACGCATTCCTCCACCTAATACTTTTCGAATTCGTCTCGCTCGTTCAATGAATGCATGAGGGCCTACTAATATTGAACCAGCAGGTGCTCCAAGACCTTTACTCAAGCATACCGATGCAGAATCTACATGAGTAACTAACGAAGATACTGGAGTTTTTAAGGCAGCAGCAGCATTCCATAACCTTGCGCCATCTAAATGTACAGGAATATTATGTTTATTCGCAACATTGCGAACTGCTTCTACATAACCATTGGGTAAAATTGTTCCGCCACAATAATTATGAGTATTTTCTAATGCTATTAAACTAGTTTTTGTATAATGAATATTGTCACTACGAATGGATTTTTCTATAGTATCAATGTCAATACTTCCATCAATTTCATTTCGTAATGTCCTTGGAGTAACACCACCAATTTGTGCCATTCCGCCTTGTTCATACAAAAACATGTGACTTGATTCCCCCAATAACATTTCTGCGTCACGTTTATCACACCAAGACATTAATGCCGCTAAATTAGACATTGTTCCAGTGGGAAAAAATAATCCAGCTTCTTTTTCCAATAATTTAGCTGTTCGTAATTCTAAATTATTTACTGTAGGATCTTCACCATAAACATCATCTCCCACCTCTGCTTCATACATAGCAGTTCTCATAGCTTGTGAAGGACGAGTTACTGTATCTGATCGTAAATCTATAAGCTTTTGTGGTGTGCCTAGTGGATTTGGTATAGTAGGTAGTCTTAAAGCGGCTATATTTATGGAAGACACCAGCAAAATGAAACATAGTTTCAACATTCTCGTTTAATAAAACCGCGAGAACACGGTGATATCCGACGAGAGCGAGGTAGTTTCTATGATCTGAATCAGTGACTCGAAAAATTTTTGGCACCGGCCTTGGCTCAGATCCGGGTCCTTTGTTTAAATTTTCCTTCTCTACATACTGCAAATTGTAATATAATTAAATGATATGGTTGAATATAGATATAAAATTGAAAAATATATTACTATTTATTATAATTTTGAAAAAAGTGCTAGGTTGCGATTGGATTATCACTAAGCGATTATCACGATTATCACTGAGCTTTCTTTAATCACCTTTGTTTCATCTTTCTTTTCTTATTTGATAAGAAATAATTATTTTGCAGCGGAACCGGAACAGTTTCCGGATTTCAAAAATTTTGGTGCTGGTGACATCTTGAGATCGCCACCTTCTCAACTTGCCATTTGGCTCACTAGTTCACAAATCAATAGTTTAGTTTGCCAGTTTCTATTCAAACTGTGGTTGTATACTCAATTGTCCTCGTGATTTCTAGAGAATGTCGCGACGAAGTCGATCTAACTCATACAGTGAAGCACCTGAAAAACGAACTTCGGGGGGTTTACCGAAGACAGATGAAAATGAGTCACAATCCAATCATGCAGAAAAGTCTATAAAGAAGACAGTATCATCGGTGTCATTATCTTCAGTAGGTTCAGGAAAGTCTAGCAATAAGAGGCTTTTACTTAGTGCAACAGATCCGGACACTTGGGTTAATAAAATTGTCACTCTTATCGATGGTAAATATGACGGAATGATTGGCAGAGTCTTAAGATCAGGAAATGGCTGGGTACAAGTTGAAGTAGATGGTACAGAAGTACCGAAACGAGCATATGAATTGGAAGTTGAACGTGATGATAATGCACAATTTAATGTTGAAAATAATAAACCCAATCGAAATGTAAATAGAAAAATGACAACATCATCAAATTCTGAAACAAGAGCTAGTGAATCAAGTATTAATAATGATAATGGTGATAGTAAAACAACAGCAGATACTAATTCAGCAGGTGAAGAAGAGAAGCAAAGTGATATGAAAATAAGTATTCATTTAAGACAAGCTAAACGTCTTCAAATTCAAAAGTATGTCGACAGACATCAAGAAACTATCAAAGATCGACCCGATTTAACATATTGGTTGCATCAAATCAATGGAATAATGGTAGATAATATATACGAGAGTGAAATATCTAGAAATTTTGTTGATCATAAGTGTCATGTATGTAATGTAGAAAAATGGCCAGATTCTAAGTTTTGTTGGAACAGAGCATGCAAGTCGTCGCCGATATTTTATAACTATGACGGTAACAATAATATCGAATTGATAGGTAATCAGGATATTTATTACCACAGTATAATTGTGGAACCACAAATAACAGAAATATCCTCACCATCATCGAAAAAAAAAGGCAGTAACAACATTAAATCTCCTAGATCCCCATTGCCTTCAACATTTTCTAATAAAAGTAGCAATTGCAACAGCAGTGATAAAAATCTGTTATCAATAGATGGAACTCCTATGTTAAATTCAGTAACAGATTATCTGATACACGCTCCTGCACAAATAATTGGTTATGATTACAGAGAAAAGATGAAATTAGATTCTAATGGTAATGCTTTTTATGAAACCTACGCTCCTCCTCAACAAAATAACCATACAACTGAAAAAAATAATTGTGATAATTCACCCAAAAAGAAAATGAAATTGTAGTATTCACTCATGAATGCTGGTGCTAGTAAGAGAGTACAACTTGTCCTATGTTTTTGTATATAAATATTTTCTAAAAGGAAGGAAAGTGACTTCATTCAATCTGACACGGCCCTTGGTGACCTAGTTTACGAACCTTTCAAACTTTTTTCCTTACAAAAGTAAAAATTATTCCTCAATTATTTTTATTATTCGCACTATACTGTATTTCAATGAGTGATGCAGTTACTGTTGTGATTGGGTCGACAAACCGTGTGAAAATTGATGCAGCAATGTTAGGATTGAAGCAAACTTCACTGGGAGTACGAGATATCAATGTTCTTGGGATTAATGTACCTTCTGGGGTGAGTGATCAGCCGATGACTGATGCTGAAACTAAAACTGGCAGTATCAATCGTGCACGATCTGCATATATTGAATATGCTAACTTAAATAATTGTAAACCAGATTACTCTGTCGGAATGGAAGGAGGTATCATGATTAATGATGGAATAATGGAATGCTTTGCATGGATAAGTATTTTTGACGGAACTAAAATAGGTTCTAGTCGTACTGCAACATTTTCATTGCCGAAAAAGATAATGGAATTAGTTGAACAAGGTCACGAATTGGGTGATGCAGACGATATTGTATTTAATTCCCAAAACAGCAAACAAAAAAGTGGTGCAGTTGGTCACTTAACAAAGGGAGTTATTGATAGAACAGCTTACTATGTACCAGCAGTAGTATTAGCCTATATTCCTTGGGAAAACCCTGAATTATATTGATAAACAAGGTATTAATGTCGATATCACCTCTCTATTTTGCAATGAAATTAAGCAACTTGCGACCTACGATGCTTGAGCTAGACTTGACGGTCTTTTAGATCTCGTCTTTGTTAAAGTAGTGAGCTAAATTTAGTATAATATAATTATGAGCAAAAAATGATAATATTTTCATTTCCTTTCTTACTTATACATCATTGATTATAGGAATATAAACAAGTTAACATTTAACTAGACAGTTGGAACAAGTAGAATAGTCCTCGCTCCCTTCAACATAATTACTCATAGGTGTCAATGGAACCCCAGCACCTAGAAATACGTACTCAGTTTCACGCTTACTAGAAACCGATACAATTTCCTCATCCATTTTTTTCAAAATATATCCGCGCATTTTATCAAATTCGGTGAATTTTGTTGTGAAATTACCAGCTTTAGTAATATCAATATTGTGTAACACGTGACCAGCATTTCGTAGCACATTTTTCTTACTGCAAATAACTATAATTTTTATTCCTGGAGGAGCTATAACACGCAAGGCACCATCGAGATTTAAACTTCTTATCTCAACATTACCTGACAATATAAGTGATGATCTAGCTGATATAGTTACATTGTGTGGGTTGGTAAATACATCACCGTACTCAAATGGAAATATTGCTGTCGTTGGATGCAATATTATTCTTGGTCCTGTAACGGCTCTTATACCTAAAAACTCTTTGGGTTCTTCATAACTTACATTACAACCTAAACCTCGCAATACTTCCGCATTGAAATAATACTCATCACTTTCTGCTGAGAATGCACAACCTGGTGGTAATCCTGATTTAAATGCGATTGCAGCATCTGCGGTATTGTTTTTACATGGACTAAAACACACCCAAGATGGTAACTGTGTAAAACCTACCCGCAATGACAGATCTGCCTTTGGAAAGTCCTGCATCATGCACTCCAGTCTGGTTGGTTTCTTGAATGTTGTTTTGCTTAAATCCGTGTATTTGGGGTTGACAAACTCAGCCATCACACCATGATTTTTTTCTATTGTTCTAACATACGAATCCATACTGAAAACTAATTGATTGATATTACCAGGATATGGACTCATCCCCGTGGTAGGATCACTTATGTCGCCTTCATGAGAAACAGTTGCACGTAATAAAGGATCCAATTGATTATATTCAACGTTGATAGTCATTTCTCTCTGTATACCAAGTGAATTTTTTGCAACTAGTTTAGCGATACCACCTATAGCTTGTTTAGCTACTCTCGGAATTGCCAGTGAATTGACTTGAAAGTTCAGTCCTTTACTAACACCTAACATAACAGGTAATGAATGGAAAGCCAGGGCATTCGTGTCTTGAAAAAATACACACCATTTTATACCATCATCTAACCATTTTCTTGCCAATCCACTAGAATACATCAAGGCGTGAACATCTCCATGTCCGTGTGGCTTGGAGTCAATTATATATGTGCTTAGTCTTGCTATGTGTGCATCGCTATCAAGTAATGCAGCAACTTTTTCTTGTTTCAAAATCGTTATTTGTTCCTTTTCTAGTCCAAAATAGTTATTCTCTTCGAGCAATGAAATTGTTCGAGTAACTGTGTCGTCTGAAACCATTATTGCTAAAGGAATGTGATCTCTAACCTTTGTCGCTGTGTCAGCATCAGACATAGATGCTTGCAACTTATATCGATTTTGCATGGCTAGTAGCTGTTGACAATATAATTCTAAATACTTAGTAGATGTTGTCATTTCAACGGGTAACTCTACTTTAATTCCATTGTATCCCAATCTTTCTCCTAATCCTCCAGCAACAAGAACAAAACCACAATTGAATATATCGCTTGTACCATTTTCTTCATATTTGATATAGTCAGCAGAAAATGGTGTCAATGCAACACCAGCTGGGACTTCTGGTATCCATCCTTCTAAAGGATTGACCCCTAGTCTCGCATTGGTTAACAATGATTTCGCATTATTTAAATAGGCTGATAATCCACCTGGTACATTGTAGCTTTTATGGAGACGATCTATTGTTTCAAAAAATAAATGCTTATCATCATCACGAGTACCAGGAGGGTCCCAACTGTCAAACAAATGATGCTGATCCTCGGAAAGCAGCATGATGACTAGATTCTTCTCCTCTTCAGAAAGAATGCTTTCATTCTCGCGTATTTCAGATGGCCAATTCTCAACATTTAAAAATTTATTTTCAAGATTAATTAATCCGAACGTTGACACACTCAACACTTTTGTGCCAACATTAATATACGCGTCGATATTCATTGGATTTTTGAGTCTGAGGTGACTCTTTTCTGAACTATGAACTTGGAAATGACTTCAGCAGCAGCTGTTCCTAGCGGGCCTCGCCAAGAAATATATCTAGCTTGTTTATATTGATGGAGAACAAGCGTAACTAGTAATAACTGAACTGTTAAAAGTTCAATAGTAACGACAGCAAATAAAGTAAAGATAAAGAAAAAATTTTAAGGTAAAAAAGGGAACATAGATATTTACAAAATAAACAAGTCTTTGAATCATCGCCTAGAGGGTAAAGCACAGATTTAATGTAAAGTTGATATTGGCATTATCGAATAAAATACTACTGTAAAATATTTTTCACGATATCGGTGCGTTCCTCCAAGCACCATCATTCCATCCTTTATTGCGGTACAGTATAAGTGATTTAATGAGACAGTTTGTGGATTTGGAAGAGCTAATGGATCCATAGTTGGAGATGATTTGTTTAGAATAATATGCCGCAAATGAGGTGGTAAACCCGGTGGTTCTTTGGTATAATCATCTAAATCTGGAATAACTTGACGGTATTCTTCGTCGGGAATTTTACGCTCTATAATGAAATAATAAATAATTTTGAGCTAAAAATAAATTAATATATAAATTAAATGAATTACCTTTGCTTTTTTGGAAAAAATTATCATCGCCAACGTATGGTGAAAATTCTGTAACATCAATAAAATTATTTATTCTTCCCTCTATATCTGCAACAGTTGGTTGATCAGGTGCAAATCTCCATTCATCATCCACTATAAATTTAAATGCGTGTTTTCCCCGCTTTAAATTATGCACGTAAGAAAAATCATTGCCTGAACGATGCATTGGAATTTGACGCTCCCAATTGTTAAATGTTCCAGTTATATAGACATTTCTTCCTCCGTGATCCCATTTAAATACAGTAGGAACAATATTATCCGAATCTTCCTCTGTATACATAGCTGTTGCATTATCACCCATCGATGAACTGCCATCATCCATAGGTATTGCGCGAGTTTCATCAGTTTTTTCTTTACCTTTCTGTTGATTATGATTATTACTTACATCTGACGACTTGGTACTTCGTTGAGATTGAGTGGCATTCCCTCCGCGATAATTTGGGATTGTATTGTCGTTCAGAGACGACTCATCGCCATCCTTTGACGATGAAATACCCATTTTCTTCTACCTTATCTTCTCTTAAAGAGGGAATCTCCTGAAGTTAGTTCTCTTCAATTCAATGAAAACAGGGCCTAGTCCAAAAAGACTTTCATTGTCTTCTTTCAAGAAATAGTATAATTATTTCGCGAAAAACTCAATACATGGTTATTCTATTTAAAATTTAAGCGATTTGTCACACTTAAATCTTCGATAGTTCAACACATAATTATACCACTAAATTATTTGACATAATAAACTTTAGGCTTTACATAATTACTAATACATATTTCACTTTATCAACTTAGTCTTCGAACAATGTTTATTTTTAGTCGGACCTTTGGGGTAGGGTATTTTTTTATTACCTGCTAAGAAAAAAGTAAACAAGCATACGTTGAAGGATGTTGCGCGGGCTCACGACTTTAGTGTCTCGGGGTCGCATATCTCGGACGCCTCTAGTTCGTCACGGACATGGTTTCATCAAGAAGAACATTTACGTCGAGGAAAATGCTGGATTAAGAGGTAATTAAGTATTATTTTTAGTTATTACATACCCATACTTACTCGTAATAATCATTAGAAATATCTTACAAAACATTTGAATTCGACCAAACTAGTGTATCTTATATATTATTCTTAATGATAATTCCTGGATTATATGTGTATCAAACATCTATGACAGAAATGAAATTAAAAGACGAGCATGCAGGTAGACCAAATAGAATTTACGGAACATTTTTACCTGATAGTAGTGAGTCGGCAGTAATGAATGTGAAAGGCGAGTCTCCTATCCAAATCAAACAAGTTGAGGAGGAATGAATTCTCTGTGACTAATGCGAATTGTACACATTACAGACCATGCTTGTAACTTTTAGTAGGTTTATCGTTAATTTGTAAATATTTATTCATCAAAATTTTTTAATTACTTAGCTTTAATGATAATCCACTATCTATTAAAAACACACGAACAAGGTTTAGATATACTCATTTGTCATGTTCACTGATTTGAAAATACTTCAGGTTTGCTTTAATGCTGGATTTCATAAAATTCTTCGCTTCCGGCTAGCATCTATATTTTCTTTTGACTTGCCGATTTAGATACCTCAATCTTATCATTGCTTTGTTTATTCTCAGACTTGACTGCGCTAGGCTGCTTCGCTGTTAACCTCGAGCTATATAATGATCCACTATATACTGAGTCTTGCTTGGATGGAGCAGCAGTACTACTAATTTTTGGTGCAGAAGCTACCTTAGAAACTACAGCAGGCGCACTACTAGCTTTAGTGGTAGATTGTTGTGCTCCATTTTGCGTTGGTTTTTCTGCAGCGCCAGTAGACTTTAGTGTCTTGATTGCACTATCACCGAATAAACTCTCTACTTTAGGCTTATTTACGTCACTCTTCGTCACTACTGATTTTGGTGCAGCAGCAATACTGCTAGTTTTAGGCACAACAGTGCTAGCTTTTACTCCACTAATACCACTAGTTTTTGATATAGCAGCTACCTTTGCTGGAGGCTCTGGAGCTGACTTTGTACCGGACAAGGTACTAGTTTTCGCAGAGTTTTTTACATCAATTTGTGCTGGCTTTTCCGTAAGATTGTTCGAGTTCAACACGACAGAGTTGCCACCAAAGAAACTGCCAAATGTAGGCTTGTTTACATCATTTTTCTTTAACTCTGCTTTTGGTGCAGCACTAGTTGTGGTTGCACTTTTAATGCCGTCTGTAGTAATCTTAGGACTGGCTGGTCTTGATGCTGGTGGTTTTACAGCAGGTGTTGGTGGTTTCGTAACAGGTGTTGATGGTTTCGTAACAGGTGTTGGTGGTTTTACAGCAGGTGTTGGTGGTTTTACAGCAGGTGTTGATGGTTTCGTAACAGGTGTTGGTGGCTTTACAGCAGGTGCTGGTGGCTTTGTAGCACTACTAGCCGTGGCAATTTTAATTGGTGATTGGTTATTACTCTTTTCAGGTTGATCTTTAATGGCAGGCTCAATATTTGTGTTTCCTCTAGGTGAAACCGCGCCACTTATAGCTTGATTAAATTGAAAAATCAAGTCATTGTACGATGTTTTCTCCCAAACTGGTATAGACCCCGAAACGGATTCAATAATACCTCTATAACCGCCTAATCCATTAGAATTTCCTTCTAATTTATCAACAACGTATCCAGCAGATACTTTATAACATAAACCTTCCTCATTGAATGAGAAACTAATAGCTTCTGGTGGTGCAACGAGTTTTTGGTTGCTTGCAGCAACAACAACTTTACCATTTTTAATAATATCTTTCTTGAGCGTGCCAGTGGATTTTGTTATCAGCCACACTCTCTCTGGATCATATTGATCTACTTCGATATTATAGGCGTTATAATCGAAGTCAGGAAATGCCTCGTTGAAATTATATTGATTTATCACATTAGATAAAAACTCATTTTTACTGTATGGACCGTCAAAAGGCGTAGAAAATAAAAAATTATTGTCTAATAATGAAGGATTCTTGACTCCAAAATTAGAATTCAACACTGCATTTGCCAATGATTCCATTACCGCAACTGGAAATGGGGATATGCGTGAATTACGAATTTGAGGTTTTCGATTTCTAGAAAAGATTTGTTTCAAAACAATGGCAGGTGGTAAGTATGTAAACTTACTAGGGATATTATCTAATGCATACAGCAATCCTTCACGACCAACTAAACCATTCGTATTCCCGACAAATTTATCAATCACATAACCGGTAGTCATTTTAGAGATCAAACCATCATTATTTACTGTAATTGACATTTGCTGAATTGGGAATTCGATATTTTTTTGGTTAGGCAGGTAAACTTCACCATTATCAGAAAATGGTCCAGTGATAGTGCCGCGGGGTCGTATTTTAAACCAAATTTTTCGACTGTCATATTTGTCAATAGCAAATGAATACGCCCTTACATCATAGTCAGGTACAGCACGTAGGAATGCAGATTGTTCTTTCGCTAATGCAGATAAATATTTTTGTTTATTACTGTAATAAGTAGTTGGACCACTAATAATACAATCATCTGCTAGTAATGAATCATCATTCAGACCAAAATTACTAGATACAAATGATTTACTTATTCCTATCGTTTTATCTACTATCTTCGTGGTATCTGGTGCAACTTGTTTGTCAGAATTAAAAAAAGGCAAAGAAATCATACAAAGGCTCTTTGTATTAGACACTCGAACAAACGAACGGCGATTTAAAGCTGAAAATGCATTTACACATCCGATAAGTGCTATCAGTGCAACAACAAGGCGGAAATATGTCATGATGACGTATTTAATGTGCACGAAGAATAAATTTTGAATACAAGTTGTGTGTCCGGATATGCTGATGCAACAAAATTACGAGGGTCGTCGAGGGATTACAACGGTACCGGTGTGGTGAATAACATGTCATGTCGAGTGATGATGTAGATGTAAAAATAAAATTACCGATTGATCGCCTAATTACCTAATTTAATTATTCAAAAGTTATAAGTTATTAGTTGAACTTTACCGCGACATTCTGTCTTACCCGGAATCAAGTTCATGACTCATTGAATTGAGTCATTCCAAAAAACTGTGTCTGATTAGACCATGAACACTAGGATTATGATGAGAAAGGTGTGTGTGTCGTCATATATTCCTATCAGGAATATGTCGAGTACTAATTCTACTAAACTAACTGTATATGGATTTGGATTATCACAGCCTACACGTTCGGTTTTATTACTTTTGCAAGAGAATAAAATAAATTACGAATTTGTGTTAGTTGATGCTCTTAAAGGTGATACAAGGAAACCAGATTTCCTTAAAGTTAATCCTCAAGGATTAGTTCCATGTATTCGACATGATGATTTTCTCCTTGCTGAATCCTCTGCTATTTTGCAATATTTGGCAGAATATTATAGTCTGGATAAGTTTTATCCTAAAGATATTAAAGAGCGCGCAAAAATACAATTTTGGTTAAGTTGGAACCATCATAATACTAGATTTTGCACCAAAAAATTATTAGTTACTAAATTATTTCCACCTAAAAATGCAGGTAATGTAGATGAGTTATTCGCCAAATATACAAAAGAAGTCTCCAGATCTATGACGTTTTTAAATAATGAATTAGAGAAAAATGCTGCCAGTGGAAAGGGTCCATTTCTGACTGGATCGAAAGATCCAACCATTGCAGACCTTCAAATACTAACGGAGATGGATCAGTTGCTACCTGAGGCATTTGGTTACTTCGATTTTACCCAATTCAATGCTGTTCAGACATATATATCGAAGCTGCAAAAATCATTGGGTTCCTACAATAATGTATACAATCCGGTCATAAATATCGCCGCTCTCAAGAAGAAAGTGTAAGTTTACATGTATATAATATAGTTTACAATAGAAACAATTATTTCTTTTTTCGGTTTGTTCCGAAGGATTTTAGCTGATCAATTTTATTTGTGTAACTCGGCATAGTTCCCACGGTACCAAATGTACCAAGCAAGTTGGTTGGTAACGACTGAACAGACATGTGAGAACGCACTGTGGATGCTGTTGACGACGAACCAGTTGAGTATGCGCCTACCGACATGGAACTTCTCATCGTATCTGTGTATTTATGACTCGTACTGTCATCTCCTTTCAAGGAAGTTATTACAGTGTTGCTATCATTGCTACTATGATTTCCTACGAGGGTATTTGTTGCTCGTTTTAGTAAATTAGTCACTATATCTGTTGGCATCACACTACTTATCGCAGACTCAAACCTTTCCAGGAATGCGATGATACTATCACCTATTGCTTTAATTTCACTGCGAATAATCTTACTTCTTGTGTGAAATTGTTGAGCTTTTTTGTCTAATGTTGCACTATAATGGTAACAAGCTTTTGCTTGGGCATCTCCACCTGGTCGTGCAGTATAAAATTTGGCAGTTGTATATTCCTTGTTAGCTTTTTCTTTGTGAACTAAATAAAAGAAAAGCAGTTGCTGTTCCATTTCACTTAACTCTTGAATTCTCTTACTCATATCAGTGAGTACATGTACCGATGGCTTCATCATAAAATCGTTCATACGATTTATTGTTTCATTAAGACTCAAGTTAGTCTCCCGAAGTTCGTTATTTGGATGAGGAGTTCCTGTCACTTGTCGGCTCATTTCGTCTTGTAATTTTGATTGTAATAATTCAACTTTCCTCTCCAAAGATCTATTACGCTTGATTAAAACATGAATCTCTTGCTCCGACAACTGTAATGCTTGCTTATAGTTTTCATGTTCAATAGTGCAGAACACACGATATCTACTGACAGCATCACGTATCCAATTAGACAAGCTATCATTGTTTTGCTCCATACTATTTTCTAATTCAGCTGCAGTGTTAGCTGTATTGCCCCCCTCCCTAATTGACTCACGAAACTTATACTTTGCTTCTAATGACTGTTGGAACTGCTCTAGTATACCCATTATTGAATTCTTGTAACTTTTAGCATCAAACGTATAATTGAGCACATCTTCAGACCCCAGAAGCTTCTTATAGCTAGTTAACTCGGCTAATTTGCGGTTTGCCATGTATACGTGGCCTTCAGTAAGTGATGCATAATTGGTATCGTAATCGTTTTTTGTAGGATCGATCATATACGGACCGTTGGTATTCACTGGTGCTAGTTTCAGCGGTTGAACTTTCTTGGAAATAGGAATAAATTCCAAGACTTCATTCTGCACCTTCGGTTTCACTGCAATTTTACCAAAACTTTTCTGTTTTGAGGCAGCTTTAGGCAAGATAAAACCAGAATTGTAGGTACCATCTTCACTTAACACACTGATGTCGTCATCTGCTTGCGCCTGCAATACTTCAGGGATGGAAGTAAAAGCTTCTGTGTTGCTGCTGACAGCTGACATATGTGATGCCGCTACTGTATTCTTATCGGAGGTCACTTTCGATTTGCTATTGCTAGACTTATTTTCACTGACTAGGGCGCCAGTTTCGTATGACAACGCTGATACGGCAGTTATTTCATCATCTTCTGGTGCATGACGAGGTGTTGGATCTATGAGTGCAGTATTATGGTGAGTAGAGTCCGTAATCTCAGTCCTTATACTCATCTTACTACTGACATTGTGACTTCCTATTGGAGGAAGTGTCATTCCAATTAATTTGTCAGGATGAATGAAATTGTGCAATGAATACATCGCACTCTTGACGCGACCATGGGACTCGCAAATTACGGTCTCCGCCATACCACAGATAGCTTCTGCAAATGTAATCAATACTTTTCGGTAATCATTGCGAATAGTGTCCTCTTCCTCCTTCAACCTCCGGATGCTTTCTGCTTCTTTCAGTGCCAGTTCTTCTTCAAATTTAGTTTTATGCTTGATAAAATCTGCATTTGCATCTTGCCACAATGACAGTTGCTCAGACAAGATGTCGATTTGCGATTGCATGCGTGACTTCACAATCTCTGCCTTCGCTTTGGCATCCTTCAAGTCGTCATTGCGAAAAGCCAACATCTTTTCACTTTTTGTGATTGAGGCCTTCAAGTTAGCGATGGTCTCACGCACGTTGCGATACTCTTCGTTTTGGTCGATTAAAGACTTCTCAAGTCGCTTAATTTTTGCAACCAAATGCTCTCTTTCACGCAAAATATTGGTGTTCTTCAGACGGAAGTTATTGTTTTCTGCTTCGATCTGATCTAATTCCTGCTGCGCCAGCATGAGCGCGTTTTTCAATAATTCAACATTCACATTTTCTTGTTTAGTTGTGTTGTCTATAGTTGGGTCATTGATAGTTTCGCTTTCTTCTTGCTTTACCTGTTCGCCTTCTCCTGTGGCTTCAACATCGACATCAACAGCAGCGTACGCTGACTTATTGATGTCCTTTGCTATGTCATCGATGATGCTTTCTGCATTAGATGCGCTGGTATCGACACTGCTTACTATGTCGGGGGATAATCCCATCATTTTAATTAAATTGTTGCTCATTTCTATCTCTTCTCCATCCTTTTTCTCATCTTCATCCTCGTTGACACCACCAGTGTCAGTTAATCTCTTTATGTCAGCTCTTACTCTTGGGTTGATTATGATTGTCCTATCAACTTTATCATTATTACTCATATTGCTAGCGCCGCTGCTATTGTAACCGAGTGTTTTAGGCTCGATTTTCAAACGATCTCGTAAACTTGGCAAATTATCCGGCATTTCTATTACCTTAATAAATGAAGTGATGGCAGTGTCGGAGGTGGATTCACTGCCTGCTTCCGTATTAAAGTCTATAGCGAAGCTAGAATTATACAAATTAAGAGTGATCATGGTGTGGAAGATCGGATCTAAGTCTTTATAGTACTCGTAATGTCCGAAGTACTTCGCCACAATTTGATCCGAGTCGGTCAATATTTGGGCTCCGATTGGCAGTTTGAAATCTGCAGAGTTTATGACCACAAAACAATATAGTTTGGGGTTTTCTACTTGTTTCTTTTTGATAAATCCACCACTTTCGGCCAATTTGATGGAGTCCCACCCGTAAGGATGCGGAATAGTGTGAACTCCTTGGGATAGAGCTTGAAAGCTTGCTAACTGCAAAGGAGTTGAGTACAGTAACGTCGACATTGACAAAACGGTCGATGGCAGTAACACGGAAGTATCAACTACATCTGCACCTAAAGGGAGGTGATAAGAAGGTATTAGATGCACAACTTCCACTCCTGGCGGCAATAATTTCATTTGTGGCCAAATTGCCATTTTTTCGTAACCCGAAGCGAATCCCTCGGCTAATCCCAGTGGTAATGGATTCTCCCTAGCACGCTGCACCAAGAAATGGGCGCGTGGTAAATACATATTGTCAGGTTTAATAACTGCTTCAATACTCTTACACCCAGCGCCCCATGAAAATACTTGTAAATCAGAGGGAATGTAAATAAGCTCTGTGCCGGCAGGAAATGTAACTTCATTTGCCGTATTTTCAGATTTACTATCAATGAAGATGTGCTCTGGTCGGATGCGAATGCGAAGGGATTCAAGAATGTGAAAATATTTCTCGCGATTACTTCCGGAAGAAGTAATGATAACCAGTTCAGTCCAGACATTGGTATGAAGCCAATGAGGCTTTGGTAGAACAAATACACCGGGGAATAGCTCAGTTCCAGGAGGGAAATTGTATATTGGTTCCAACTGAACTGCTTCAATTGGTTGTTTAATATCACTCACGTGGCTGTCACTAACATTGAAATCCCGCTTTGTAAGAAATGGTCGAAGGTTGTAAGGAACTTCGGTTTTTGTCAATACTCTCATCTCAGATGGAATGATTGAAGATCTGCGCTCCCTTCGGACTAGCGCGACACCATTTGGTATCTCCAGCTTATCCTTATGAATATGAGCTTGGGCATCCAATTCATGTTTATGAACTATTTTAATTTGTTCTGCAATTTGCTGAGTTGACTGTAAGTGAATAACATCAGGCAACTTGACAATAATACAATGAGAAGGTATTGAATACTTCTCCATGTCACTTGGAAGCATGTGAATCTGCCTAAAACCTTCGGGGATTTCTGCGCCAGGAACTAAATGGACTAATTCTACTCCAGGGGGTAATACAACTCCTCTTGGCCACTCGATCACAGTCAAATCTCTACTGAGAATTGTTCCAGGTGCTAATTGTGTTCCGTGTCCTAGTCGAACATTCGGTTCCAATTTAACACCTGTTGGCAACTCGAAACGGACGGAAAGTAGTAGGATTTCCATATTTGGTTCTAACAAAACGTTTTCGGGCAAGTCGCTTCTGGATCCTCGTTCGACTCCCGCGGGCAGCACGGCTTTGGGTTCTCTCCGAACGAGAATTGCATTCAATGGCAGGAAAGATTTGTTAGGATTGAATCCGTCAGTGTCATTCGTGGCTTGCAATTTTAAATGAGATAAGGACAGCACTGTAATACCTGGGGCAATAATTGTACCCACTGGTAGTGGCAGGTCAACTCCTGGTAGAAATTCAGCGGCAACAACAGAGACTGGAATTTTAGTTCTAATATCGTAAGGCAAGTCTGGCATCGTTACTTCCCGCATGAAATTTGGTAACACACCGCCACCACGTTCGTCGATGTACTTGATAAGATGGACATTTGCTGGTAATCGTAAGCCATATGGCTTCGCAAAAAATGTCCATCCTGGAGCTGGGCTGCAGGTAGTTGGGAAATCAAATCTTGGTGTTAGGCGAACTAATTCATAATTACCTCCTAAATGCAACCCTTTAGGGTGTTCGCATAGTGGCAAAGGGGTCATTCCAGAGGGCATAGGATGCCCATGCCAGCGGTGAATAATTTCAACACCAAGGCCAAACATTACACCGGACGGTTTTTTCACGACGGTGCAACCACTAGTTATTGAAGTATTTAATGTTATAGCAATCTCTTCTTCTGGTGTCGCTGACAATGCAGTCATAAAAGGTGGCAATACATTTCCTTTCTCTAAAGTAACTAACACTACATTGTCCGGGAGCAAGAGGTCCTCCGGAGTCTCCGCAATCGTGCATCCTGGTGCAACTTCAACGCCAACAGGCAGAAGCACATTCGTGTTCATCTGCACCACAATTACATCGGATGGGATTATGTCTATCATTGCTTCTGGAATTTTAATTATGTTGGAAAATTCTACTATAGTTAATCCCGATGGCAATATTGCGCCTTTCTTTTCAATTTTAATGACTAAAATATCAGGAGGCAATTCAATGGAGTTGGTTTTTCCCAGCGACGCGCCATGAATAAGCTTAATACCTTCAGCTACCTCAAATATTGGTGGAATTAAAACTGCTTCGCAATTCGCAACTTTTGGCGCAGGAACATAAGTGGGTAGTTTCTTCAGCCCTTTGAGATACGCAGCATTATCCGAACGATAACAATATACCACGTCTTTGGGTAACATCTTACGATTATAACCATGATAACTTGTGGTGGCAAGGATGACACCTGGGCACAATTCTAACTCTTTGTTTCGGACGTGCACCAGATGGAATCCAGGAGGTAAGGCGATAGACTTCTCAAGTCCAATCGTCGCACTGTTGTTGGCTCCGAATATGCTCCGTCGCCGCATGCTACCGTAAGTGAGGTTGTTGCTGTCATTATTGCCTTCAACTGAAGACTCGGTTTCTTCCATGGACTCCATAGCATCTACAGCATCACTAACTTCATCCTCCAGAGAAAAGTGTCCTATTACTTCTTTAGAATGTTTACCACTCGAACTAACAGTGGTAGAATCAATCATATCTGTCTGTGTCCAAATATTGGCGGATTCCTTTACTAATTTGTTTAATTCTTCGGCAACTTTGGATTTCACTTCAACATCGATGCGTGCTTCCATCTCCTTTATACGTTTTTCATTTTCTTCTTGGGCTTTTTTCTTCTGAGCTCGAAGGTTTGCAAATTCTTTGGCAATGTTCATACTTTTAATTGTACTATTCAGACCATTGTTACTTGGTGGAGTGGGTTCTGTTACAACTTCGATATTAGAGACGCCATTTCTGGATGCATTCAGCAGCTGCTTCTTGTCATTTTCAAGTGAACTTATGTTGGCTAGCAAGGTAGAAATAGTGTGCTTGTATTGCTCCTCTTTCTCAATTGATATGTCTATCACCTTAGAGGTAGTTGACACTGGTGTAGTAGCGGTTTTACTACTTTCAACAAGCTTGAGTCTTCCTAACAAGGTTTCAATCTCGCGTTTATACAGCTCCTCTTTCTCAATTGATATGTCTATCACCTTAGAGGTAGTTGTCACTGGCGCAGTAGCGGTTTTACTGCTTTCAACAAGCTTGAGTCTTCCTAACAAGGTTTCAATCTCGCGTTTATACTGCTCCTCTTTTTCAATTGATATGTCTATCACCTTAGAGGTGGTTGTCACTGGCGCAGTAGCGGTTTTACTAC
>JACCDO011557369.1_pt1 | contig 21561 bp, 19 predicted proteins | sample 7446101 | NCBI WGS metagenome assembly JACCDO01 (sample SAMN15323440, study PRJNA562643) | freshwater metagenome | isolation source: river surface water | place: USA:Blue River Watershed | collected 2017-08-16
AACATAGTTAAATTAACTAAGAAACATTTAGATGAAATTAGTTTAAATAAAACTCAAAAGAATAAATTTACTGATTGGGAGGAATTTATTAATAAATATCCTGACGTGATTGAGTATATTGATACTGAGTCACAACCATTTCAAATGTTAGCAGCTAAAGTTGAAGATGTTAGAGACATGCGTGAAAAGATGACGAATTCTTTAGCACATGTTAAAGATGTCAAAGATGTTATTTCAGAAAACAGATACAATAATATGTATTTTGAAATGAAAACACATTTAGAAATCCATCCATCTTTATTACTTGGAGAAATTAATACTAATGTTCCTTTTGCTAATCGCAATCCAGGAGCACGTAATATTTTCCAATATTCACAAGGTCGCCAAGCTATGGGAATTTATGCGACTAACTATCGTGATCGTACAGATATTTCATATATCTTGTATCATCCACAAAAACCAATTATTACCACACGTACTGCAAAGTATGTGGGAAGCGAGATTTTAACATCAGGTGAGAATGTTATGGTGGCGATTGCATGCTACTCCGGGTTGATTTAGCCCAAGTCTAATGTGAAAAGCGTTAGGCTAGTCCGATGTATAACGGGCAACACTTTCAAATTGCGGGAAACTCCTGAAGTTTTATATTACCATCTTTTATGAGAAATTATAAAAGAGAACACGGTTAATTGCCGTATGAATTTGTATAACAAATTCTAACTCTTAGAGTTGTTTTTTAAACAATTCTAACTGTTCCCAAGGGTAAAAAGATATAAGATATAGGACAATCTGCAGCCAAGCACCTAAACTAATATTTATATTGGCATGGTGAAGGTTCAACGACTAGACGGAAGTGGGTGAAGTTTTTAACTTTGCTTAAGGTATAGTCTAATCCCATTCGAGAGAATGCCATTACTTAGCGAATTATATTTTATACAAATAAATATAATTATGCGAACCAATGGGACCTATAAAATTACCATTAAATAGGTAATACACTAAAAGGTTGGTATAAATGATAATCAAGAAGACTCCCTAGTAATGAATCGTGATTCAGTACAGCGTGGCATGCTTCGTTCAAAATCCATTAAGAAGAATATTTCAATTGCACAGAAGAATCAATCAACTGCACAAGATGATATATTTATGAAACCTGATTCAACTAAAGTAGTTGGTATGCGCCATGGTTCATATGATAAACTCAATGATAAGGGTTATATTCCTGAAGAAACAGTAATTCAGAATGGTGATATTATTTTAGGTAAAGTAACACCTATTCACGATGTTGGTGATTCTAATAAACAATTTAAAGATTCATCAGAAGTATATAAGTCTCATGCACCAGGTGTTATAGACAGAGTATATACTGGAATTCAAAACCAAGACGGTTATGAAATTCGTAAAGTGGTAACTCGTTCTGAGCGCACACCTATGATAGGGGACAAATTTTGCTCGCGCTATGGACAAAAAGGTACCTGCGGTATTTTGATGCCGTCGATAGATATGCCATTTACTAAACATGGTATACGCCCCGATATTATTTTAAATCCTAATGCTATTCCATCACGGCAAACAATTGGTCAATTACTTGAATCACTTGTTGGCAAAGTAGCAGCATTAGATGTTATGGAAGGTGACGGAACACCATTCGAAGACTTTGATATCGAAAAAGTCGAAAAACGTTTAGAAGCATTAGGTTATGACCCTAAAGGTTATGAAGAAATGTATAATGGTATGACTGGAGAAAAACTTAAAATGAAAATTTATTTTGGTCCAACATACTACCAACGTCTTAAACACATGGTTCAAGATAAACTTCACGGTCGTGCTCGTGGGCCGCGTACACTACTTACTCGTCAACCCCCGGAAGGGAGAAGTCGTGATGGAGGCTTACGTTTAGGTGAGATGGAACGTGATGCATTGATTGCTCACGGTATTAGTAAATTCTTACATGAAAAGATGATGTATAACTCAGATGCTTATGCAACATATGTTTGTGACCAGTGTGGTCTATTCGCTCAACGTGCTCCACGCAAGGAGAACAAGAAAGAGCCATCAGCAACTGATGTATTCCTTTGCACATATTGCAATAACTCTAATCATATCTCAAAGATTATGATTCCATATGCATTTAAATTACTTATTCAAGAGTTAGTTGCTATGAATATTGCCCCCAGAATTAGAACGAAAAAATTAGAATACTAATTAGAATACTAATTAGAATAGTAATTTTTACTTAGCAGATAGAGATAATATTTGTTTATTAATATATATTTTATTTAAAAAATTGAAAAAATCAATATCTTAATTTCTCCAATAATTTCGACATAATATCAATTTTAAAATGACGTTTAACCAACTGACTGATTCTTCTTTTTATGATGTCTTCGAGGACATCACCCGTTCGGATTATGGGTTTGTCACCTATAGTCTAGACAAGCAAATTCGGGAGGCTTTCGCTTACCTGAACGAGTTTGTTGGCTTCCGCTGCACTTCAACCGAGGTTGATGAGCTGGTGCGCCGCCTTACGCCTTCTATTAAACTCGCTGTTCGGCGCGAGTTTACTGAGGAGGAACGGCTAGATATTCCAATTCGTGTGCTGTCTCGGATGTTCAGCCACGTTTTCGAAGCATTCTACGCCGAGTGTGCTGATAACATCTTGCCCCTCGTGGATCTTGATTTGCAAGATTTACAATACGAGGTTAACCAAACCAAGTATTATGAGGAGGAGTCGTTTGATAACCAGTTGGACAACGACGAGTCTGATGAGGAGTTCGACGACTACCAGGAGTTTGGTAAGACTAACTCCAGACGCAAGACTTATATTTAGCACGCGCGCTATAGTATTTATTTTATTTATTTGTAAATACTGTATATATATACATAACTGTATATGTCATAAAAAAATGATTTATTTATATTTTAATATATTAAGTTAAATATATATTATTAACTTAATAATAATGAGCGTAAAACAAATTATTGGTGGTTATCTTCCTGGAACTAATTCAGTTCGTTCACACCCCATTAAAAATATTACTATTCAACCAATAGATTGGACAGAATTTAATCTTGAAGTAAATGGTAAAACTTTTCAATTTGAAAATATAAATAAAGAAGTAAATATTGAAATGAAATACAATGATAATTATAAAGTTGGATTATTTGTTAATAATAGAGAAATTTATCAATGTCAATATATCTTTCATTATACAATTAATTTTATTGGTAATTTCAATCAGAATTGTTTAACTTATAAATCAGATAGTATTTATGATTCATAATTTTTATTCAAACTTTTCAGGAAATTTATTTATATTAGAACATTGAAGTAATATTTCAGGGAAAAATAATTCATTTAATTCATCAACTACATATAACTTTTCACCAAGTTTTTTATTTATTTTTTCTAAATCCATACTTAAATAAGATGCATGGGTAATTTTGAAGTCAAAAAATTTTATTAAAAAATTAATATATATTGAACAATGAGCAGACCCTCCATAAAATATACCATTAGTAATATAATCCTTATCACAAAATCTTCTTAAAAAATACATATCCATTAATAATGCATAAACTATCATACGTTTATCAAATATTTGATTATGATTTTTCTTAAAATTTGCAAGAATATCATTATCATTAAAAAAATATGTTGCATGACCCATTTCATCTTTAGTTTTCTTTCTATAACCTTTTTCATTAAAATAATTATTACATTTTTCTTCATGATTTAAAATTAATTTTTTATTATCAACTATCATTTTAGTTAATTTATTTGATTCAGATAAATATAATTCTATTAATGCTGATATTTTTGTTTTAACATCTTTATTATTATATTTATAAAGTAAATCTTGTATTTTATTATATGGTGTATCAAGTGTATGTTTTACTTCTTTATTTGTCTTAATTCTCCCTGTAAAATATAAACGGATTCCATCAAGATATTTTAAAGTTGCATCATATATTTTTAAGATTACATTTACATTCTCTTTTCTATAAGTATCACAATTATAATTAGTTAATATATCATCTATTTTTTCATAATCAAATAATATTTTACTATTTCTAATATCAGCATAATGAAATCTAACATTTTTAAATTCTTTACTATCTTTTCTAAAGTTCTGTAAAAAGAATTTTTGCATTTCATCTATGTATTTATCTTTATAATATACATAATCCATAATCATATTTTCATCTGTATCTAATCTATGTTCCATAAAGAAATCTAAATATTTATCTTTGTCTTTATTATCTTTTGAAAATTTAATCATTTCTTCCTTTACATATTTTGTAACATCTTCACTTAAATAATCTTCACATTTAGTTTGATTTCTTACTTCCATATGTAAATCCAAAAAAATATATAATACTTTTTTAATATTATTTATTTCACCTTCTAATCGAATAACATTTAGAGGTCCGTTTATATATTTACTTTTAGTTGTATTCATATATATATTATGAACAAAGAATATAATTTACATGAATTAAAAGTTTTATATAAGAAAGAAATAGACGAAAATAAAAAGTTATATATAGGTCAAATGATAAAAAATAAGGTTTATAAAAGTCAAGAAAAATTATTTGAACCAGTTCAACCGCCACCAGATAGAGATTTATTCACAAGAATGTTAGCTGAAGTAGAAGGAATAAGAAATATGAAATTGGATGAAATAGAAAAACCATTTGAAGATAAACAAAAGAATATAAGAAATTTAGGTAAGAGAAAAGATATATAAATTAAAACTTTCTTTATGCGTTTTATTGAATACGTAAAACTTTTTTATGCGTTTTATTGAATACGTAAAACTTTTTTATGCGTTTTATTGAATGCGTAAAAACTTTCTTTTATGCATTCCCCTTAGCAACAATACGATAAGCAATTGAGAATCCACTTTGTTCAGAACAACGAATTACTCGTAAAATTTGTCCACGTTTAAGATTAAAGTATGATACAATTGGATCTGTAGTAAGAATTTTAGGTAATTCCTTACGTTTAACAATATATGATTCTAATACTTCTTTCATTTCATCTTCGGATAATACTTCATAACGAGGAGAATCAATATGTTCAACAATGTTAATCATAAGAAATCCTTCAGTAAATACTTCAGTATTAGGAATATTAGTTAATGATGATTTTGCTTTATCAGAAATAGCTTCAAAAATAAATATCTTATGACACATAGCGTATTCATCAAGAAAATCTTTTACAGAGGGAACTTTTGCAATACCAAGGATTTTTTGATGTATAATTTTAACAGCAACCAAATTACCATTAAACTTTTTAGTATATTCTTGATTTGTATTATCTGGTTGAATTGGCGAATCTAATTTAATTAGATATACATCATTATCAGAAATTTTAGAAAATTCTTGTTGGCTTCTTTTAATATTCTCCTTTTTTATATACCCCCGTTCAGAAAACATTTTAGCTAAATTGGTTAATACTTCATTACGAATAATCTCAGGGTCTTTGCGGACCGGAATTAATTGAGGATTAAGTGACATAATATATGATATATATAGATTATTCTTTTAATATCTATACTATATAAAAATCAAATTTTTATTATATTCATAAACTCATATAATAAAAATTGAATTATGATATGTATTAATATTATTAGTTATTATTCTTAATTTAATTTAAAATGTTTCCTACATTTCGTTCTATTATTACAGATATTCAAACCGGAATCTCACACATTCCAGAAAAATCACCAGCATTAATATATATTGGTGTTGGGACCTATGCAGGTCTAGCAATTTTACAAGAAAATATAAATATTAGAATTTTATCAGATGATAATTATCATCAATATCCTCCATTTATTCGACAATTGAAACACGAGATAGATGATTTAAATATATATATCATTTTAATTGATCCAATTCAAGAGAATCCTCCACACATGATTACTGATGAAAAACTTGGAGAAAATTTTCGTGAATGTGAAGATCCAAATAAGTTCAAATCAGCAGATAATCGCGTTACAACATATGTATTACGACAACCAGTAACAATGAGTGTTTATAATAGACATAATTCGCATACGGATAATGATATTACAAATGATTTAGAATATCTTAATCGTTATTGTATTGAAAATACAGTAAATCTATTATATCATGATTTTTCTGGTCGACAAGTAAAATATTTAGCTGAATATTTTGACTCACAATTGAATATGTATCTAGACCGTATAATTTATGGTTTTAATGCTCGTCAAGATACTGGATGTTATTTTGATTTAAATAATTCTATTATTCCATATCGTATTAAGCACAATAGACAACGAATTTCTATTAAATTTTATAATATTTTTAAATATTTGCAAACAAAAAAATATTATAAGATTGATAATTCTGTAAATAATTATGATAATAGATTTAAAAATATTATTTTAAGTCAAAAACAATTAATTATTGATAATATTTGCTTGGATTTGAATAATCATGGTTTAGCAACTATGCGAGTAATTCATAAAAAAATAAATGGCGATGATGAATTAGTTATTCACGATTATCATTTTAATTATATTAAAAATGATACAAAGAAAATATTACTTGAATTACTGAAACTCCACAATTATCATGAAATATATAGAGTCCTTTTTGATTACTTCAAAATTGATTTGAACATTATATGTCTATTGAAGAAATATGATTTAAGTGGACATGAATTGTTAAACATTATTACATCAAATCCAAATCCATATTTATGGGTTTCTGAAATGATAAAGTTTGGGGTAACTAATAAGATTTTTGATTAATAAAATTTGATTTTTTTATACTTTGTTTTTAATATATTTAAAAAATATCTATTATATTAACTAATATTAATAATGCCACCAAAAAAATCAGTTACTAAAGAAATAACTAAAACACCATCTAAAACACCAAGTAAAACATCAAGTAAATCTAGTAAAACTTTAGTTATAGTAGAATCACCGGGTAAGATTAAGAAAATTCAAAGTATATTAGGTGATGCATATATAGTTACTGCATCAGTAGGTCATATTATTGATTTAAATTCAAAAACAATGTCAGTAGATATAGAAAATGATTTTGAACCAAAATATGAATATTTATCAGGAAAAGAAAAAGTAATAAAAGAACTAAAACATTTATCTGGAATGTGTAGTGAAATATTATTAGCTACTGATGAAGATAGAGAAGGTGAAATGATTGCTTGGAGTTTAGCTTATGTGTTAGGATTAAAGAATCCTAAAAGAATTACATTTAATTCAATTACAGAAGAAGAAATATTAAACGCTGTAAGTAAACCACATAAAATAGATATGGACATGGTTGAAGCACAAAAGGCGCGTAGAATTCTAGATAGAATAGTAGGATATGAAATATCACCAATTTTATGGAAGAGTATTGGTCAATCATTAAGTGCAGGACGTGTTCAATCAGTAGTAGTAAAATTAATCATAGATAGAGAAAAAGAGATAGATAAATTTTTTTCAGAAAAACTAAAATCATATTTTAGTTTTATGGGTAAATTTGTAGATAAAAAGAAAATAGAATTTCCATCTATATTATGTTCAACTAAAAAATCAAAAATAAAAGAAGATGATAGTGATGAAGATGATAGTGAAGATACAAATGATGATGATGATAAAACAAAAAAGAATGGAATATTAAAAGTAGGTAGTAAAGTATTATTAGAAGATTATAAAGAAGTTAAAGATATTATGAAAAAAATACAAAAATCTAAATATAATATTCAAGGTATTGGAACAAAAGAATCAATGAGTAATCCATCTGCTCCATTTACAACATCAACATTACAACAAGAAGCAGCAAGTAAATTAGGTTTTACAATTAAAAGAACTATGAGTGCTGCACAAAATTTATATGAAGCGGGTCACATTACTTATATGAGAACAGATTCAGTAAGTTTATCAAAAGATGCATTCAAACAAATTAATGCATATGTCTTAAAAAAGTATGGTAAAGAATATTCAAGACCAAAAGAATACAAAGGTAAATCTAGTAATACACAAGAAGCACACGAAGCAGTAAGACCTACACACGTAGACCATGTAGAAATTCCACAGAAAAATCGTATTGCTAGCGACGAAGTAAGATTATATCAATTAATTTGGAAGAGAACAGTTGCATCACAAATGATGCCAGCAATATTCACAGTTAATATTACACAGATTGGAATATCAGAGTTAAAAGATTATTATTTTTCAACAGAAGTAAAAACTATTAAATTTAGTGGATATTTAGCAGTATATGATGTTAAAAATGTAGAACAAAATGATAATAAATTAGATGATTCAGTATCAGTTACTTTACCAAAAGTTGGTGAATCAATTAATTATTCTAAAATAGAATCAACAGAAAATTATCAAAAACCACCACCAAGATTTAATGAAGGAATGTTAGTTAAAAAACTAGATCCAGATAACTTAAATATTGGAAGACCTTCAACATATGCTGCAATTATTACAAAAATACAAGAAAAAGAATATGTTAGTAAAATTGAACATGAAGGAAGAGAAGTAGACGCAAGAATATTAACATGCACTTCTAAAGAAATAAAAGAATCATCAAATAAGATTATATTAGGTAAAGATATAAATAAATTAAGTCCAACAAATATGGGTAAAATAGTTACTAGCTTTTTAATATCATATTTTCCAGAAATTATGGATTATAAATTTACAGCAACAATGGAAACACAATTAGATAAGATTGCTGAAGGAAAAGAAGAATATGCAAATGTATTAGATACATTTTATACTAACTTTCATAAGATTATAACAAGTTTAGATAAAAAGAATATTAAAGTTATGGATGAAGAAAAAAGAGTAATTGGGAAAGATCCTGAATCTGGTTATAATGTTGTATGCACTCATAAAAAATATGGTCCGGTAGTTTTTATTGAAAGTGGTATAGGTAAACCAAATATGGCACCAATTAAATTTCCATTAAAATTAGAAACTATAACTTTAAAGCAAGCATTAGAACTTTTATCATATCCAAAATTATTAGGCAAACATGAAAGAAAAGATGTTAGATTACATCGTGGTAAATTTGGATTATATGTAAAATATGGAGAGGAGAATATTAGTTTAAACAGTTTAAAGTTAGCAAATGAAGGAGATTTGAAATTTGAACAAGTAGTAGACTTAATTAAAGAACGTATGAAAAAATATTTATGGTCAGGAAAAGAGGGTAAAGTAGAATATTTAATTATGGAAGGACCATATGGTAAATTTATTAATGTTACAGATAAAGCAAAGAAATTAGGTAAACCATTAAATATAAAATTACCAGAAGATACAAAGATAGACCAATTAACATTAGATAGAGTTAAACAATTAGTAGAAGAAGGTAAATTAAATAAGTTTAAGAAAAAATTAAAAACTAAAGATGAAAAAGAAAAAGAAAAACCAAAAGAAGAAGTAAAAGAAAAACCAAAAGCAAAAACACCAACTAAAAAGACAGTTAAGAAATAAGTAATATTTATAATATTATTTAATGGTGAAAATACGTTATGAATATTTTTGGGCAGGATTAAATCCAAATGATTTTTTTATTACAAAATATTTTGATTCACCAACAATGACTTACAATGATGATTATGATATATTAGTATGTAGTGTATTTCCAAATAGATTTATTAATATAAATCCAAAAGCTAAAATTATTTTATTTAATGGTGAACATCAATCATATATAATTAATTTTATAAAACAAACAAATATCAAACCACATATATTAATGGGATTTTGTGATATACCACAAGAAACAATAAAAGAATTATATATTAATTCTACATTACCAACATTAATATATTATCCATTATGGATATTATACTATGATAATGTTTTTTCACAGGATTATTTTAATAAAAAGAATGAAGAAGTTAGAAATATATCTAAAGAAGAGTTTGATAAAAAAAGATTATGTTGTTTAATTAATTCACATGATATGAATAATGTTAGAACACCAATATATAATTTTATAAAATCAAATAATGGTGAAGTTGATTGTCCTGGAAGATTATTAAATAATATGAATAATAAAATAGTAGGGACATCTAGTGAAGATAAATTAAGATTTATGAATAATTACAAATTTAATATTTGTTCGGAAAATAAATATGGATATGGATATATAACAGAAAAGTTACCACAATGTATGGACTCAGGATGTATACCGTTATATATTGGATGTAATGATACAAAAAAGATAAATTATAAAATCTTTAATATAAATAGAGTAGTATTTATGGATAATAATGATAAACTAAAAGAATTATTAGAATCATCAGATAAACAATATGAATTATATAAACAACCAATTTTTAATGATGATTCATATAAATTTTTAAATAATTTTATAAATTTAACAAAAACAATAGTATTAAATAAAATTCTTTAAGATATATTCCAAACCATACTACAAGCAACACATGCATAACATGTTGAATAGCTATTTGATTGTGGTCTAAACCATACTGCATCACGTTTTGTATTATCTTTGTGAGATACACATTTATCATTCTTACATATATAATCTCTTGTATGTGGAAGAGTTTTATCATGAATCATATATTTATATTTTGATAAATCTTGAACACCTGACATTGATGTTCCCATATTCATTCGACTAAGGACTAAAGTTTTTCCTACTAATTTTTCATAATAAGAACAATTTTTACAAATACGATATGCACTTAGAGAATCATCTATTTCTGTCGATTTAATAATTTTTAAAATATTATTTTTATCAGTTTCTTTTAATTTAATAAATTCAGGATTAGAAGTTAAATCACGAATATCAATTTTAAACATTGTAATATTATCACCATTTTTATACATTTCAATTAACTTAGTAATTTCATTGTTTTTATTACTATTTAAAGTTGCCTCGTCTTCTTTTGTATCACTACTTACAGTATTAGGTGTTGCTTGTGTAACGGAAATTTTAGGGGCGGACTTACCAATATCCATAATATTATCGCATTTAGGACAGAATTGCATATTTTATATATAATAATTATCTTTTATTTTTTAAATGAATAAATAATAAAAATATCATTTTTTTATTTAATATATATTATAATGAATAATATACAATTACCACCAATATATGTAATAAATTTAAAAAAAAGCACAGAAAGATTGGAAAATATAAAAAAAGTAATGGAAAAATATAATTTAAATTTTGAGAGATTTGATGCAATATATGGAAAAGAATTATCACAAGAAGAAATAAATAAAAATACAAATATATTATGTCGCACACTTCTATGTAATAATGGAATGATTGGTTGTGCAATGTCACATATTCAGATATGGAAAAAATTATTAGAAGATAATACAACAAATTCATATATAATTATGGAGGATGATATTCAAGATATAAATATAAAAGAATTAAATGATTTAATAAAATTTATAAATGATAATAATTTTGATTATGACTTTATTAGTTTGACATGTGTAGGTATTTTGTGTATTGATTTAAAAAAAGGAATAAAAATTAATGATACACTTTATTTAACAAAAAAAATATATCCATTAGGTATGGGTTGTTATATTATAAATAAACAAGGAGCAAAAAAAATAATAGATATGATTAATAAATATAAGATAACATATCATATCGATTTTAGTGTAACTACTAAAAATTTTTTATCAAATAATAATTTTAAATATTATAATACAAATTATAGTTTAATAGATATTAATTTAAATAATATTATATCATCTCAAAGCACTATTTCAGCAAATAAAAATAAATCAATCATATTAACATTATTAAATAAATCAAATTTACATACTCTGGAATGGTATTTTAAAGTTCCATATTTTACTTTATTTAGAAAGGTTGAAATTAATTTATATTTTTTATTATTAATAATATTATTAATATTAAATATCAAAAAATTTAAAATAAAATATTTGAATTATTTTATTATTTTAGAAATGTTATTATTATCAATATAAAAATATATCTAAAATAAAAATTGATTTTTAATATATAAAATAATATAAAAATATAAGATATATTATAAATTATAATGCCACCTAAATCTAAATCACAAGTAACTAAACCTAAAGCACCACTTCCTAAAAAGAAAGGTGGAGCAAAATCTGTAGATGATGCTGATATTGGTTCAGATGATGATTATATTACTGATGATAAATCAAATGATGAAGAAGAAGAAATAGAAGAAATTGAAGAAGAAAATATTAATTCAGATGATGATCTAGAAAATAAAGATGAAGAGGAGGAAGAAGAAGAGGAAGAAGAAGACGAAGAAGAATCAGAGGAAGAAGTTGGTGATGATGGAGACGGAGATTGTTTATACCGTTTTACAGGAAAAAAGAAAAAGACAAAAGATATTTTAGCAGATATCGAAGTAGAAGATGATTTTTTTGAAGATGAACAAATAGAAACATCAACATTTATTGAACCTTCTAAACGTATTACTAAAAAATATATGACAATTTATGAAAGAGTTCGTGTATTAGGTGAACGAGCAAAACAATTATCACTTGGTGCTAAACCATTAATTAAAGATGTAGAAAATATGGATCCTAAAATTGTTGCACGAATGGAATTAGAAAAAAAAGTAATACCGTTAATCATTATTAGAACACTTCCAAATGGTCAAAAAGAGAAATGGCGTGTTTCTGAATTAGAAATTATTAATTAATTTATCTATAAATTTAAGTTTTTTTATTAATCATAATTACTATTTTATCCACCTTAAATTGTTTATTTAACAAAAAATTGATTTTTGAAGTTTTTACATTTTAAAATTAAAAATATTATAAAAATATATATTTAAAAAAATGACTACTGATAAGAGAAAAGAAACAATGAACACAGACATTGCCGATAAATTTGATATATTCATGATTAATCATCGTATAGCTAGTAATAAGAATAAACCTTCTAATGCATTGATAACTCATACCGAACTAAATACAATGAAAGGTTCATATTCTATATTAGATGATGATTATGACGAATTTGTTAAATTATATAAAGATTTTATTTCGGCAGGATGGGAAGTAGGATTAGTAGAAAGACATAATGGTAAAAGTGTTGGTCCGGTCATTTGTGATTTTGATTTTAAATCAAGAACACCAAAACGGTCATATACTATGAATCATATTACAAAAATAATTAGTATATTTCATGAAATTATGATTGATGTATTTAAAATAGATGAAGACTCATTACAAGCTTTTGTATATGAAAAAGATATACCAAGTGCAGAAAAAAAACAGAATGAAACATTATATAAAGATGGTTTTCATATATTTTGGCCATACATACCATTACTAGTTGAATATCGTTATTTACTATATGAAATTGTTTTAGATAGATTAAAAAAAGAAAAAACAATTGAAGATATTCCTTCTATTGAACCATTACATGAAGTTTTTGATTATCGTGTCATTTATAATAACGGAATCATGATGTATGGTTCCACAAAACCAGGAAGAACTCCATATAAATTAACTAAAGTTTATACTTCAGATATTGAAGAAATGGATTTAGATGATTTTGATTATGATACAATTATTCAAACAAGTTTAATGCGTTCATATGACGATGATGCGTCACTTCAAATAAAAAATAAAAAACTTATTAATAAAGCTATTGAAATTTGTAAAAAGCGTAACTATCAAACAAATCTTAAAAGATATTTAGGTGAAGAGGAATCTAGTGAAAGTGAAAATGAAAATGATAATGATAGTGATAATAATAGTAATAATACAAATAATGATAGTGATAATGATAATAGTGATAATGAAGAGGATAATAAAAAGAGTAAAAAGAAAAATGAGAATAAATATGATAATGTTTTTAAAGAACAAGTAGATGGTATTAAATGTGCATGTTGTAATAAATTTATAGGAAATCCACCACATGATATTACTTATATTCGCGATTTAATTACATGTTTAAAACGTAAACGTTCAGATAATTATGATGATTGGATTCGTGTCGGTTGGTGTTTACATCGTATATGGCATGGATTACTTCCAGAATATATTAACTTTTCAAAGAAATCTAAGAAATATGAACCTGGATGTTGTGAACGTATTTGGAAAGGTTCTAATGATAGTTCTTATAATCTTCCATCTTTAATTCTTTGGGCAAAACAAGATGATCCTGAACGTTTTATGGAAATCTTTAAAGGTCGTATGGAAGAATTATTTGCAAAAGCAATGAGTTCAACTCATGATGATATTGCAAATGTATTAAAAGAAATGTATGGAAACATTTATATTTGTGCAAATATTAAAGATAATGTATGGTTTGAATTTGTTAATCATAGATGGATTAAGATTGACGAAGCATATAGTTTAAATGACCGTATTTCAACTGAAGTATGTGCTGAATTATTTAACACTATAACATTATTAAGACCGGGAAATAATATAGACCATCGTGAAAATGATGATCAATCAAGAGTATATAGTAAATTCATGGATGTTTACAAAAAATTAAAAGACTTTAATTTCAAAACAACTATCATTAAAGCATGTAAATCAAAATTTTATGATCCACAATTTGAACAAAAAATTAATAAGAATACTAAATTAATTTGTTTTGAGAATGGAGTATTTGATTTGAATACAATGCAATTTCGTGAAGGTAATCCAGAAGATTTTATTACTTTTTCCACAGGTTATAACTTTAAAGAATTTAGTAAAAGTGATACAAAGATTAAAGAAATCGAAGATTACTTTTCAAAAGTTCAAACAGATCCTGAAGTAAGACAATATTTACTTCGTTTAATTGCATCTTATATTGATGGTTCAACTAAGAATCAAAACTTTATATTTTGGCCAGGTTCTGGTGGTAATGGTAAATCAACAACTATTGATTTGATTAAATATTCATTCGGTGATTATTCAGAACCAATGCCAGTTAAAGTTCTTACTGGTCCAACACCTGATGCAACTGTTGCAACTCCAGCATTACAAACTAAACCCGGTAAACGTTTTGCACCAGTAGCAGAACCAGATACAGGTGCATCACTTAATATTGCTACTATGAAATTATTTACTGGTAATGATGAAATTCCATCACGTGGCTTATATCAAGGTATGATTTATTTTAAACCACAATTCAAGATGGTTTTAGCAACAAATAAATTACCAAAGATTAAAGATTTAGATCAAGGTTGTTGGCGTCGTATTATAGTTCTTCCTTTTGAGAGCCGATTCGTTGAGAATCCACGAGCAAATAAACCAAATGAATTTAAAATTGATACAGAATTAATTGATAATAAACTTGAATCATGGAAAGATGCATTTATGTGGTATATACTTCGTGTAATATATCCAGATTATCAAGCAGCTGAGAAAAAAGAAAAAAATAGTGGATTACGTATTCCTAAATTAGTTGCGGAAAAAACAAAACAATATCGAATTGATTCAGATAAATACTTTAAATTCTTAAATGAACAAACAGTTAAAGCATCTGAAGATGATAAAGAAGATATTAATACTCTATATCCATTTTTCAAAGAATGGTATAAAGAAGCATATGGTGAAAAGCCACCAAACAAACAAGATTTTATTGAATACTTTGTCAAGGCAGATTATAAAATTATCAATGACCGATTTTTATTTGGTTATAAACTTAAAGATATCGATGCTGATATGTAAATTTTATTTAATCTCTAATCATCATATTAATTTTTTTAAACTCATCAGTTTTAATTATTATATTATCTCTTTCTCCAATTTCTAAATCATAATATGAATGAAAAGCATTAATCTTACCTCTATTATATAAATAATTTTGATATGTAAATATATACATATCTCTTTTGAATGGATTTATATTAGAATATATATTCATACTTAATTTCTTTATAAACTTATCAATTAAATAACATTTATTTTCAATTATCCAAACAAAATAATCACTAATTTTACTATCTTTATGTTCTATAATATAATATTTATTGTATATTTGATATAATTCATCATCTTCTTTTATAAAGAAATTTTTATCATTTAAACTTTTTAAATAATCTAAATCATAAAATGAAAATGCTGGTGTTAATTCTATTTCTAATATATCATCATCAAAAAATCTCTTCTTATTTGACTTTAAATATAAATAAAAATCTTCACAATAATTTCCCATATATTCTTCTAGACTCATATCATTATCTAATTCGTTATTATTATCTCTTTGTGATTTGTTAATATTAAAAGTTAAACATGGTTTATATTCAGAATAAATAATTACTCTATCTAATGCAAAATAATATGCAATACTTGCAATTAAATGTATCATATCACTTGTTTTAATTATTTCTTCTTTATTTAGAGTATTATATCTAACATAATAATTAAAATGTAACTCTTCTATATTATTTACCATACCTATTTCCATAAAAAATAATAAATAATTATCATATATACAGTATAAACTAAATCCATTCTCTGTTTTTATACCATAAAAGTTCTTATATGCACCTAAACTATTATATTTTTCAGCAATTATAGTAAAATTTTTCTTTTTATTATCTTTATTATTAATTTCAACTTCACATTGTGAATTAGAACTTAAATTTAGACTAAATCTTTTTATTCTTTCTGTTAAACTTAAAGATTTATCTAATTGTTTATCTAAAAAGTTAATTATATTTAATTTATCTTTTTTAACATTATTTATTACTGGTTCTTCTAGACCAACCCATTCAAATTCATATTTTGTTTTAATTTTTGATGTTAAATTAATATCAGTATGATAATAAACAGTATTTTCATCTTTATTTATTAATTTTAATTTTGTTCCTGGTGGAAATATTATTTCTTGTTCTTCTGGAAAATGAGAACATGCTTCTAAACATAAAGCTACACCTTTTTTATTCTTAGGAATATGTATTTTCATTAATATAAAACCAAAACTATAAGTATCAGAACGATAAAATGCATCTCTTGTAGTGCTCATAAATGACACATCTTGATATATATCATTTATTTTAATATTATTTAAGAACGTATCATCCTTTATAAATCTATAAACTATATAATTCTTATCAAAATCAGGAGCAGTATTACATAAATTCCATAAATTCATAATAATTTTATTATAAATAATATTTTCATGATGACTAAATGAAGGATTTCTTAAATATGAATTTAAATTTGCACTACCTTGAATTGTATAATACTGAATTAATCCTAACATATCATTATTTATTATATGTTTTTGATGTTCTAGTAATATTTCTGAATTAATATCATTATTTTTAACAAATTCACATAATTCATCTATGTTTTTCTCAGTTAATTTACTAACATCAAAAGTTTTTCCCATATTTAAGCTCATATTAATAATTTCTGTTTTAGAATAATATGGTTTTGAGTTATGTATAAATTTATTAAATGATGGTCTTTTACAAAATAATAAATTTTTACCTAATTCTGGTGAATTTTTATACATAGTTCGATAAAAAGTATCTTCTAATATTTTTAAATCAAAATTAGATAAGAAATCTTTCATTAATTTAAACTTTTTAACTTTTTTATTTATTAATATATCACTTTTTTTACTTTTTTCTAATTTATTTATATCTTTTTCTAATTCATTTAATAATTTTTCTGTTGGAAATCTATAATGATTATAATTAATACGTTTAAATAAATTATTTGGATGTATTAAATATAAATTTGATGTATATATATCATATAATGGTATTTTTCCCTCATATTCAGATATTATTTTTTTATTCATATCATCTAATAAACTAATTTCATTAAAATATAATTTATCTATTACTTCTTCTATTTTTAATTTAACTTTTTTATCATTATTATCTTTAACTATTATAGTTGTTTCCATTATAGAATTAATTAATAAAATATTATTTATTGATTAACTACTTATTTCTTATATCTTCTATAAATATAGAATGCTACTAATAATATAAGTATAATTATTAATATATTTCTATTCATATTATCAGAATCATTATAACCACTAAATCCTTCTACATTAGATTTTGGATTACATCTGGTTGATATTTCATTTTCTAAATATGAATAACCTTTACCAAAATTTGATAAGTTTGGTCTTAAATCACAATTAGTATAATATTTTTCTTTATTATACATACCTTGTTCGTATGGACTTGGCATATCAGAATTCATCTCTTTATTAAAATCTTTAGATATATATTTAAGAGGTATACCTTTATTGACATACCATGGATTATCATCTGATACTAATACTACGTGTGCTCCTTTAAATAAATTTTGATCTACATATCTATTACTAGATTCATTATCTTCAGTAAAATTATAATTTACATCTAAACTGGAATTATCTCTATTCTTATTTTCTGAATCTATATATTCGTAATTAATTATATTATTCATATTATAATTAATTGTGAGATAAAAAAAATTGAAATATTGAAATATTTATAATATCCATTAAAAAAGTTTTTAAGTAATTTTATCAAAATGTCATCTTGCAATTACAGCAATTATAACAAAAGTTTTTTGACTGATAACGATGTTAATAGGATTCTTCATGACTATCGTCATGGAAATGGATCTTATGAACAACAAAATAACAGTCAATATAGCTTTTTTGTCAATAATACCTACGGTATTACTGGTTATGGACAAACTCAAAATGGAGGAGGAAATGGTCATAATGGTTATTATATGTCATCTAATTATCTTTAAGAAACAGTTCTCTCTTGTTTGCCTCATAACTAAGACAACTTAACATCACATGTATAAGTTGTTCTAGTTTTTCGTCTTGTTTTTTTATATTTTGAAACTTTTCATAAATAGATTCAAATACTATTTTTTTATATCCTCTAATTCTTTTACCAGATGTAGTAAAAAATTTACTTTTATATTCTGATATATCTATTAAATTTTTTGGTAAGGGTCCTAATTTACACATAAATAAATATAATAGTTCTAAATCATCATTTGCATTAAATAAAATCGTTTCTGTTAATATTTCATATAAAGAACATCCAAAAGACCAATAATCATACGTATGATTAAAATTTAATTTTAATATTGTTTCTGGTGCTCTATAATAAATAGTATATTTTCTATATGGTGATGGGTCATTTGGAACAACAGTTGTCCCCATATCACATATTACAGTTTCATATTTTCCATCAAAAATATATTTATATTCATCTTCTAATTTAGTATTAATTTTATTCTTTAGTTCTCCTTTTATTTTCTTTATAAAATCATTAATATTTTTATTTGTAATTTTAATAAACTTACCATTTTTAAAACTTTTAATTTTATTCATTAAAAGAAAAGTTTCATATGATGGTTTTTTTAATAAAATATTTTCAGGTTTAATATCAGAATGAACAAATCCTTTAGAATGTATATCTTTTAAAATAGTAATAGTATTTTTTGTAACTCCATAATAATAATCAATTGGTGGTTTTAGATTTTCATTATCTCTAAATAATTTAACAATATCATATAATGAATAACCACATAATTCCATTTCTACACATAAAAATACACTACTACTTTTTCCAGAACCAATAGAATGTTCATCATCATAATCGTCGTGTTCAAAATCAAAATGTTTATTATATGTTACTATATTACAAATCTTCTTACTTTTTAATTTATCAAAAACTAAAAGTTCTTTCTTACCTCTTCTATAATCACATCTATTATAAACTTTTAATGCAATAAAATTATTATCAATATAATTATATGCTAACCAAACTGAACAATATGAACCTTTACCTAATTTTTTAATCATAATATATTTGTCATTAAACACTTCATATGTCCAATCAATAAAGCAATCATCCTCATCATCTTCATATTGTGAACTAATATCAGACATGTATTATTATTTATAATCTCGTTTATCTTTTAAATATATTAACTATTTATTTGATTTATTAACTGGTTGTTTATTTTTTAGTGATAATTGTTTTTTTAATTGAATATTATCTTTTGTTAATTTTTTAATGAAAGATTGTAATTCTGCAATATCTCTATCTTTTTTATCTAATAAATCTTTATATTCTCTTTTAATTTCTTCTATTGTTATTCTTCTAAAAAAAATACATTTTTTAATTTGAACTGACCAACTAACTTTATTGTTATATAATATACAATAATCTGGTAAACCAGTTTTAATTGTTAAAATACCACCTATTCTAAATTTCATAACTCCATCTTTATCTTCAAAATATCTGATATATGTTCCTTGTGGCACATCATTTAAATCATTAACTTGTTCGTAATCTATTAATAACGATTCTATCTCTTTTTTACTTAATTTATCAGTATATGTTATTTCTGGTCTAATATAATTCGAATTTTTTATTGAATTTGGTATTTTTTTTGTTTTATTAACTCTATTAATATTTTTAATTTTATCATCATATATCTCAATAGATTCATCTTCTGTCGATACATCTAAAATTTTTCGATTAGGTAGTTTATTCATCTAATATAATATATTAATATATTAAAATAGTAATTTATTTAATTGGTTTATTTTTTTTATTAATTTCATATATCTTCTCTATATTTTTCTTCATATCAACTTCTGAACTTGGTATTACTTTAAATATATAATATTTTGTTGGGTTAATCTTCCAGTAAGTTTCACTATTACTATTATGTAGTAATATATTTTGAATACTATTATTTTCTCCATATTTTATTTTAATACATTTACCTACTATTGATATTTTTTTTAAATCTAAATCTACCATTTGGATTAAATCAGATATTTTGATTTCTTCTGTATGTAGATAATTATAATATTTTATGTCTGGAAACTTTCTTTTTATCTTATTAATCATAGTATCAGGGATATCAGGCTCTTTGTAATATTTTAATATATTATTGATATTTCTCAATCGTCTATTTTGTCCTGGAGGTGGAGGAATGGACATTTATATATATTATATATATTATATATAATATGTATTTAATATTAATAAAAAAATTGAAATAAGTAAATGTGTAAGATTCCCATTATATTTAACATTTATACCATTATGTTTTGTGGTAGGTAACGTGTTGCCTGTTATTGCCAGGGCAATTTCCTACCCTTTACATCACTACAAAATCCTCCCAAGAGGTTAGGTTCCGAAAGGAGTTTGTTCAACCTATGTCTCAATCTGTGCAAGCAATTGTTGACAAAATAGAACCCCACTTTTTTTATTATTTATTATAAAATAATTTAAAAACCACCATTTTTTATTATTTATTACAAAATAATTTAAAAACCACCTTTTTTTATTTTTTATTTATTAATGTTATGTATTTATATTTTAATAAATAAAAAATAAAAAAATTGAAATAAGTAAATGTTTAAATTCTCCATTAATTTTTGATATTTAATTAAGGGGGGTGCTGCCGGTGGGCGGAAATAGTGGTTTTGAATACATTCGTCATGCTTCGCGCTGGGGTTTCAATGTTCTTAACTGCTTCGCGTGGTGACTAATCCAGGTTACCGGGAACTCTCGCAAGGGGGCAACTGGGGCACTGATGTCACTCG